>Ga0209291_1001595_pt1 | contig 19884 bp, 16 predicted proteins | sample GOMGulsemesocosm_FD_184633 | JGI IMG/M metagenome (GOLD analysis project Ga0209291, IMG submission 184633) | Methane-oxidizing microbial communities from mesocosms in the Gulf of Mexico - GOM9B Gulf of Mexico (SPAdes) (version 2) | ecosystem: Environmental > Aquatic > Marine > Cold seeps...
GATCGTATATCGTTGCTGGAAAACTAAAGAGCCATACAATGAAGCCAAGTATTTAAAAGCGTTGCGCGACAGAAATTCGCCATTACTTTTTAAAGAAAAAGCTTGTTAAAGGTCTCAGGGCGTAGAGCGGACGTTACTCACAGATGAGTATATGGGGCTTTTAATGATGGTTTTTTGCCAGTAAATCGTTCAGGTTGAGTGTGAGAAAAGCCACCATTGCAGTCATTGAGGCTTTACATTTAAAAGACAACTCTTCCGATAAATTAGCACTACAGAAGATAATAAAGTAGTTATAATTTCTCAACGTGAATTTGAAAGATCGATATTTAATCTTGATTGAAATTACCGAAAGCAGACATTCAATTCACATGGTTTTTGTGTTCTAAATATTTAATAGTTCTAAGGCAATGTATGGATCCCACAACCCTAGCAACTAGTCTAGAGTTACAGTAACTATTAAGGAGACCATCTTATGTTGAAATCTACTATCTTTGGAATTGATTTAGCTAAGAATATTATTCAGGTTTGCGAAATTAGCAAACATGGTGAATTAGTCAGTAATAAAGCCGTTAGCCGTCAAAAACCTAAAGAGCTACTGGCAAAGGCAAAGCCTGCTGTTGTTGCGGTAGCAGTCATTATTGGGGAAGATATGCACAGAGATTTAACCATGATGTTCGAATAATGAGTCCTAAAAAGGTAAAAGGCTTTCTTCAAGGGTATAAAACAGATGCTAACGATGCGCTGGCCATTGCCAATGCGTCGTTACAAATAGGCATGAAATCGAGTAAACCAAAAACTGAACAACAACAAACGATACAAACATTAGAAACAAGTCGCTTTCATTTATCTCTTAGTATTACTTCTTTAAACAACCACCTACGTGCCATGCTTTACGAGTACGGCATTGTGAGTGCCAGAGGCGTTAAAGCATTAAAGACAGTCGTCCAGGATACACTCAATGACGCGGATTCAATTCCAGAATGTTTACGATCAACTGTTAACCAACTGTGGTTAACCTATTTACATTTAAGAAAAGGGTTAGCTCAATTAATAAAAACAAAATATCAAAACTTATAACGTCTAAATATTATCATTTAATGTTTTTTTTTGACTGTATAAGTATCAATTATTTTTTGATACGTGTCAGATGATTTCAAGATGGATAATGCCTCATCCATACGAAGTATAAAGTCATTTTTAAATAAGAAAGTATGTGTTGAAGCATCGGTGTAACCGATATGTCCCGTTTGTGTCATTACTAATAAAGCTTCTTTAATGTTATCAAAGTTTACCTTTCTTTTTTGTCTCATTTTTGAAAATTCATTATAAGTAGAGTCTTTATCATTAAGATAACAATCTATTCTTTTTGTATAAAGTTTCATTATGTTGGATTGTGTGCTTTTATTTTCGGCAATAATAATTTTATTTTCTTTTTTCGCTTGCTCAAGTTCTTCGTTTAAAAGTAAGTAGCCAGCATTAACACCTATAGTTATGGGATATTTGCGTTGTGAGCTTTTTGTGTTGATGTGCTCAAGTAAATTTATTTCTTTGTTGCAAAACGCGATAACCTCTTCCTTCATTATTTGTACAGAATAGGGCCAAATATAAGGCCTTTGTTGAATATGCCGGTAAGGAGGAATAATAGCAAAGGCTGTGCCTTTTTTAATTTCATGCAAGGCTCTTTTCCAAGGGTAAGCAACAACATTGACTTTATAGAGAGGAGCCAACAACTTAGCGGCTTCTTTGACTATATCAACATAAATACCTTTTACTTTACCATTTTCAATAAATGAATAAGGTGGATAACTATCGTCTGCCAATATAGTGACTTCTTGTGTGGCATTTGCATAAATTTCAGGTACAAAAATACTGTACAATAAAATCAAGATAATAATTTTATTGTTATATTTTTTCATTTAATATTTTGTCTCCAATGAGAAGTCATAACGAAAACCAATGGAAATGGATGAGAAATCATCTAAATATTCAAAATCTCGGTGTAGATATTCAAGGTGGAATCTTAATGAAGGATTTGGGAGCCATTCTATAGTGGTATTGTAACCATTAAAGTCGCGACTTAGTGCATTACCATATCCGTCTGAAAAATCAAAAACGCCTAACTTTAATTTGTAATTTTCGGCGAGTCGATATGATGCAGAAACATCAAGGGTATGGCCATCTCTGTCATTTGATTCAGAATATCGTTGGTAATTTCTATTTTGATATCCTAACGCTAAATATAAACCATTAGTAAATTCATAAGCTAATGAACCTGCATAAACTTCATCCTCCCCATCTTTTACTTCTCCTGCGTTGCTGTTTTGAGTCAAATAGGTAAAGGCCGCATGTAAGCCCTTTTTATCATAACTGATACCAATATTTGTTAAATCGCTGTTGTTATCTCCTTCACTGCCATTAAATTGCGAGGCAACCATCCACGTTAAATCACCTTTTTTTAATGTGTAAGTTATTAAGTTATCAACAAAGAATATACTTTCAGGATCGTATGCAAAAGGGCTGTTACTATGATTGAATATATCTACATATTCGGCGATAAACAAATACTGTGCAGGTCTTTGTTTGCCGATACCTACTGTGCCAACAGGGCTATTCAATGCCACATAGACCTGCCTCGCTTTACCAAAATCACCATTGTTTGATAGGTCTATTCCCCATTCACCATGTAAAACTGCGCTCCAATCTTTGTCGAAATGTGTTGTGGCTTTAAAGCCTGCATGGGAAAGTGCATCTCTTACATCCCATAGATTTTCATCATTTTCATCAATGTAACCAAAGGTTGGTCTAAGGGTCGCGTAAACACGTAAGTCATTAGCCTTTTCTGAAGATTGTGACTTAGGAGTCAACGTTGTAGGCGATATGGATTTAACGCTTGCTTTTTGTTCTTTTTCAATTAATTCAATTTTCTTTTGCATTAAAGTAATTTGTTTTTTTAAATCATCCAAGGAGGTGGAGGATTGTGCAATAACACTTTGGCTATGAAGGATAAAAATTACTGGCAAAAAGTAAATGGAATTATTATATCTTTTCATCGTTAATCTCTCATGAAAGTTGTGTATTTTTTAGTGTAGACTATATTACTAATATATATACAGTTTTATAACTTAGATGGCGTGGTTAATTAAATGAAAATAAAAACAAAGTTCTCTATTGCTTCAGGGGTTGTGGTGTTTATCGTCATTTCTCTTTTATCTTTTTCTAGTTATCTTTTAATTAGTAAAACCCTCGAAGAAAAAACCAAGGCTTATGTTGAAGATAATTCGTTATTATTGGCTCAAGGGATTAGCCATTGGCTTTCAGCTAAAACCGTTCAAATAAGGCTATTAAAAAACAACATTGAAGAAAGTTACTCTGTAGGGACATTTCAAAAAAATTTGGAGCTTAGTAGTCTTAAAGACGATTTTTTGCTGATGTTTGGCACCTTATCAAATGAAACTGGATTACGCTCAAACAACCCTGACAGGAAAAACCCTGATGGTGTAGATTTTAGAGAACGGCCTTGGTATAAACTTGCAAAGTCGAATCAATATGTTGTTTATACTGCTCCTTATGTCGATGCAGCAACAAAAGAGTTATTATTATCGGTGGTTGCACCGATAAGAAGTAATGGTAAATTTAAGGGCGTGATAGGAGGGGATTTAAGCTTAGATAGTATCGCAAAAAGTGTGAATACGATTAATTTCAATAATACGGGCCTTGCCTTTATTGCCGACTCTGAAGGTAATATCATCACCCACCCTATAGCTAAGTTCAATGGCAAAAAGACACAAAATATTTACGGTAAATCCCCAAGAAACGAGAAAGAAATATTCCAAATTGAGCATGAAGATATCTCTAAATTAATTTATTTTTATCCATTACCAAGCGAATCTGGTGTGAATTGGTATCTAGGCGTTTTACTTGAAGAAGATAAAGTATATGAATCTTTATCAAATTTGACCTTTAACTCTGTTTTATTTGCTTTTTTCAGTATTGCGCTTTGTGTGTTTATTTTAAGAAAACTTGCGAAAAAGTTACTCATGCCACTTAATGATTTAGAAAAGGCAATTGCTGAAATAGCATCAGGTGGAGGGGATTTGACGCAACGTTTAACCATTAAGAGTGAAGATGAATGTGGCGCGGTTGCCTCTAATTTCAATGAGTTTTTGGCTTCACTACAGCAAATGGTCACTATAATAAAACATAAAGCAGAGCTAGTTGTTAACAACAGCGATAAAGCGAAACAGTTGGCTACAGAGTCGAGTTCAGAGCTTAATGAACAAGGACAATTAGTTGAAAACTTAGCAACAGCCATGAATGAAATGAGCGCAACTTCAACAGATATTGCATCGAGTGCTCAAGATGCAGCAAGTTCAATATCTTTAGTGAATGAACAGGCGGAAGAAGGTAAGGTGCTTTTTACCAAAACGAGTCATGATATTACTCAGTTATCCGAGTCTATTTCAACTTCACAGCAATTGAGTAATCAATTGGCTGAATATAGTAACAATATTGAGCAAGTTTTATCTGTCATCACGGGTATAGCAGAGCAAACTAATTTACTTGCACTTAATGCTGCAATAGAAGCGGCAAGAGCAGGTGAACAAGGCCGTGGTTTTGCAGTTGTCGCAGATGAAGTAAGAACGTTAGCGTCTCGCACGCAAGAATCTACAACTGAAATTAAAGCAATGATAGAGCAAATTCAAAATTCATCCAGTTTAGTACAAAAAGCAATGAACGAAAGTAAAAATAAAGCAAATTCTTGTGTTGAAAATACCGAAATTGCTAATGAAGCACTTGGTAATATTTCTGATGCAGTTAAAGATATTATGGATAGAAATATTCAAATAGCAGCTGCGATTGAAGAGCAAAGTGTAGTCATAGAAGAGATTAATAAAAATACCACGCATATAAATGATATTAGTGTGCAGGTAGGCGATTTTTCGACACAGCAATTTAATACAAATGAGACGCTTGTTGATGAAGTCAATCAACAACAAGTGCTTTTAGAGAAATTTATTGTCTAATTAGAGCCAGTAACAGATTTTGTGTAACTGCCAGTTTTAAATAAAGCTCTTTAAACGGTCTTCGAATTCAATAATAAATTGATCCAAGGCCGTTTTCTAATTTATTATTGGCATCGTCCATTTTCAGATATCAAATCTAGATGAGTAAGGAAATTTAGTCTCGCTTTTGAAGTGCAACTAAATTCTTTGTAAATCATTCTGAAATGCTTTTATTATAGTATATGTTCTAATAGTGGTTACACATACGGTTGAGGGCTTAAGCGTCTTAGGTTTACTACTTTATATTTATGAGAGTACCGAATGACTCCAATGTCCGCTTTTTGTGTGATACATAATTGGAGGCTGAGTGTTTGAACGAAATTTCAAGAGAAAAAATATAACTTTTTTAAATTTTAACGACTGCTATCAGGCTTTAAATTAAAATCAATTAATGATACTCCAACGGCAGCAATGAGCTTACAGCAGACCCACAAACATGCAGTAAATATTGGTTGAAATTGTCCCTAAATATGTTCATGGATTCACAAAAACTTAATGACCGCTTTTGGCTAAAAGAAGTCAAAAGATAACCCTGAATGCTAACGTCCGCTTTAGATTGTGAGCAGTCCTTTTTGAATTAGGGGCTAATGTCTTCTTTGTGGTAATAGTGAATATCGCGCAAAATAATTCGGTATCAAGTAATTTCAAATAAAGCCGATAGCCGTGTCTATTCAGGTAACCTCTAGGTTGTAATTTAGTACTTGGTTATCATGCTAAAGATATTAGATTCCAGGCTAGCCAGCAAATAAATGATGCAGTATGCCTTTCTAGTGAACCATGATATGACAGTTGAGTAATTAGGTACTTCTAAATAAATAACCATCAATCCCCCCTGAAATTCAAGGCATAAAAAAAGCGCCTTTCGGCGCTTTAATGATTGAACAAATGACAATTCCTTAAGAATTATGCACCGTGAACAATACGTTTATCAATAAGGTTTTCAACAACACTTGGATCTGCCAATGTTGAAGTATCACCTAAACTATCAACATCGTTTTCAGCAATCTTACGTAAGATACGACGCATGATTTTACCTGAACGTGTTTTAGGTAAGCCCGGTGCCCATTGAATATAATCAGGCTTAGCAAAGCGACCTAATTCTTTAGCAACAAACTCGCGAAGCTCAACATTTAATTCGTCTGATTCAGTCGCGCTACCCATTAAGGTCACGTAACAATAAACGCCTTGGCCCTTAATTTCATGTGGGTAACCTACAACTGCCGCTTCAGCAACAGCTGGATGAAGTACTAATGCACTTTCAATTTCAGCAGTACCTAATCTGTGACCAGATACGTTTAATACATCATCAACACGTCCTGTTATCCAGTAGAAACCATCTTCGTCACGTTTAGCGCCATCACCAGTAAAGTAGTTACCCGGGTATTGACCTAAGTACGTTTGATAAAAACGATTATGATCATTATATACCGTACGTAATTGTCCAGGCCAACTTGCTGTCATAACTAACAAACCTGCGTTCTCACCTTCTAATGTATTGCCATCTTTATCAAATAACGCTGGCTGAACACCGAAGAAAGGTTTACCCGCACAACCAGGTTTCATGTCAACAGCACCAGGAAGTGAAGTAATTAAAATACCACCTGTTTCTGTTTGCCACCACGTATCAACGATTGGGCAATTACTCTTACCAACAACCTCATAATACCAATGCCATGCTTCAGGATTGATTGGCTCACCTACCGTACCTAACAAGCGTAAAGACGATAAATCAGATTGATTCACTAAATCATCACCAATACTCATTAATGCACGAATAGCTGTTGGCGCTGTGTAGAATACGTTAACTTTATGTTTTTCACATACTTGCCAAAAACGACCTGCATCAGGGTAAGTTGGCACACCTTCAAATACTAACGTCGTTGCGCCGTTTGCTAACGGGCCGTAGAAAATGTAAGAGTGACCTGTGATCCAACCTGCATCGGCTGTACACCAGTAAACTTCACCTTCTTTGTAATCAAAGACATATTTATGCGTCATTGCAGCATAAAGAATATAACCACCACAGGTATGTACTACGCCTTTTGGCGTACCTGTTGAACCAGAAGTGTAAAGGATAAACAATGGATCTTCAGCATCCATGATTTCTGGTTCACATACTGCAGCTTGTTTCGCTACTGCTTCTTCGTAGTTAATGTCAATTTTGTCATTCCAAGCAACATCACCACCCGTACGTGCAACAACAATAACTGAGTGAACGTTTGGACAATCAGCAACGGCTGCATCAACATTAGATTTAAGTGGAATACGCTTACCACCACGTAACGATTCATCAGCTGTGATAACGACTTTACAATCTGCATCAAGTACGCGGGCTTTAATAGATTCGGTAGAGAAGCCACCAAATACAACCGAGTGAATAGCACCGATACGGGCACACGCTAACATAGCGTAACCAACTTCAGGGATCATCGGCATGTAGATACAAACACGATCTCCTTTTTTAACGCCGCGTTCTTTTAATAAGTTAGCAAAACGACAGACATGGTCGTGTAACTCTTGATAAGTCACTTTACCATCATCGTTAGGATCGTCACCTTCAAAGATGATCGCTGTATCATTTGCTTTAGTTGCTAAATGACGGTCAATACAGTTATAACTTACGTTAAGTTTAGCGCCGGAGAACCAGCTAATCTCAGAGTTTTTAAGATCAACTTTGCTTACGCTGTCCCAAGGTTGATACCAATCAATAAATTCTTTTGCTTGTTCGCCCCAAAATTCATCAGGTTGTTCAATTGATTTTTTATACATTGCATCGTATGTCGCTGCATCAATATGAGTATTTGCCTTGGCTTTCTCTGAAACTGGATAACAAGTTTTTAATTCTTTCATTTCTCTTCCTTCGGACTTAACTTGATGTTTATTTATGTGAGTCAACTCTGTGGTCAACTTTTGGGCACATTTAACTGTTATTAAACATGCTAAAATGTTTACAAGGCTTTTGATATACGCCTTTAGTCTTAATTTAAGTTTTTACTCTATTATTTTGCTCATTAACTCTTACCTATATTGATAAAAAGCTCAAGTAATTAAAACAACTAACTCATAACTTAACATTGAATCCACCAATTGACAACGCTGTCATTACTTACCTAGATGTTGCGAGTAACAAAGCCCCGCCTTTTAATTAGGTGCCTCTTTTGAACTATTGACATTGTTTTCCTGAATATTAAAGCCGCTGTAGAAAAGAGTTATAGCATTTACATACATTTAGTGATGAAAATTAAAAGCGCATGCTCGCCCAAAAGCTGCCTATTGAGTTTGAGCTCAATAAAGAAACTGTAAATTTAGACCTTTTGAGAATAGCCTGTTAATTAGTGCCATTGGTATTAGTAAGCGACCAAAAGAATGAATCCAATATTTAACAGACATAAAAAAACCGAGCGCTTGGCTCGGTTTTTTATTAAATATTCAATGATTAATTATTCTTCATCAAACTCAATATCTTCTTCATCTCTTGGTGTGAAGGTTCTGATACCTTCTTTTGCAACAATCTCAATGTAGAAAGACGTTAAGCCTTCAACTTGTGTTTGATCAATGCGCTTATTAATGTCTGACAATTGCACTACTTCAGCTTCTTCTTTAGTGTTACCAAATTGGCAATCAAAGTCCCAGTAATCGGCACCTGCTGGTAATTTTTTATTACGTTCTCTTTTAAGATATTTTTTAACCTCATGTTTTACCGCATCAACGCGTCTTTCAAGTTTTACTTTTTCATGGGTTAATTCAAATGTTTTTTTCATGGTTGGCCTTTAGTCAATGGCTACAATTGTTCGCTTTTTAGCGCGAACATAGGTGTATATAAATCAATGTTGGCTATTTTACGTTACTTTCACACAAGTAGCGAGACAGTGATGGCAACACAAGTAAAAAACATGCAAATGCTGCCATTAATACTATTTTACCGTGACAGCTTTCAATAGATAACTAAATACTCCACTAACGTTAGAGCGATAACATTGCTTTTGTCGCAGCAAGAAGGTGGTGTTTGGTGTTAGGCTCTACAGAGGCATGACCCGACGCTTCACTTAGCAATAATGTAGACTTAGGTAAGTTTTGGTGTAATAACCACGCATTATCTGCAGGACAAACGATATCGTAGCGGCCATGAACGATTGCTGTTGGAATATCTTTTATTTTATCGCAATTAGCTAAAATTTGATTGTCAGTTAGAAAGCAATCATTCACCATAAAGTGCGCCTCATGACGAGCGAGTGTCCAAGCATGGTCATCTCCCGTTGCGGCATCAACAAATGCTTGATCCGGCTTTAAGGTACAACAACGAATTTCCCAAATACTCCAAGCAGTAGCAATTTTTTGTGCTAGTTCTTTGTCTTCACCTACTAACATGGCATAAGCCGCTTTCGTGGTAGCTTGAGCGCTACCTTGTGGTAAAACATCTAAATAATCTTGCCAGTAATCAGGGAAAATACGTGTGGCGCCACCACCAGAGAAAGTCCAATTAGTGTCAACATCTCTGCCTAAGAAAATACCACGTAACACTAAACTAATTACACTTGTTGGATGTGTTTGTGCATACACTAAAGCTAAAGTAGATCCCCACGAGCCACCAAAAACATGCCACTTTTCAATAGCCAAATGTTGACGGATTTTTTCAATATCAGTGACTAAAAATGTGGTGTCATTATTATCTAAACAACCGTGAGGTAATGAACGGCCACAACCACGTTGATCAAATAAAATTATATGATATTTTTCTGGATCAAAAAATCGTCTGTCATTAGTTGAACAGCCTGCTCCTGGTCCGCCATGAATAAACAGCACTGGCTGCCCTTCTGGGTTACCGCATTGCTCAACATAAACTTGATGTTGACCATCAACATCGAGTAAGAAATCATTAAAAGGTGAAATTTCGGGGTAAAACTCATTCAGGCTAGTCATTATATATATTCTCTTTTTGCTAATTATTCTAAATAGGTAGTACCTGCTGTTACATTAATAACAATGCTTAAGGTAATCAACTTGGCTTTATGTTACTTGCAGCTGAGCTTAGGTTAAATTGATTAACTTAAATCTAAAGCAAACTTTTTTAATATCTCAATAGGGACTATTTCTAAGGCTTTAATATGGGTTTTTCTTAAGTGAACCCTTGGCGCTCTATCTGCTTGATAAGCTTCTAACCAGCGCTCAGCACATAAACACCAGGTATCACCCGGATTTATGCCTTCAAAATTGAATTCAGGTCTTGGCGTTGATAGATCATTGCCTTTAAAGCGTGAGAATTCTAGAAATTGCTGACTAGCTTCAATACAGATAGTATGAGATCCAACATCTAGCTCTGAAGTATTACATTTATTATCACGAAAAAAACCGGTGACTGGATCTCCACCACAGCCTACTAATTCCTCACCAAAAACGTTAATCGACTCATCCATTTCCATAAATTTTCCAACTATTACAACAAATAATCCAATACTATAACCTCAACGGTCATTGAGATACATTTTTTGTCGTTAAGACATTTAATTATTTATTTGCTAAAACAAAAACATTATTACTGACTCAACTTTTTCGCCAACAACTCAAAATTTTCCGGTGAAAATTCTTTACCGTTAAGAATGATAGAGACTTGGTGTGTTCCAGCATAATAGACTCGAGTACTAATTGCTTTAAAACTTTGTTTTCGATCCACCTGATGTACTTCATTAGCCTCAAGAGTGCGCTCGCTAATTTTAAAGACCTTTTTAGAGAGCTGACCGTTCTTTTTCAAAAAGTACAATCCATATTCCAAGCGTACCTTTTTAACCATTGCTGAGGTGTTTTTTAAGGTAAAGGTGAACTGAGCATATTCGCCAAAATTAACCTTTTCAGTGATTACTTCAAATGCAGTGAGATCAATTCCGCTACTGTCATAGCCAAATAGCGCCAGCGCCTCAGGATAAGCTTTTTTTAATAAGGTTCTACACGCATGTTTGAGTGTTTTGTCAAACTGTTCACTTTTACCTAGATATTGTTTTACAAAATCAATGACAACTTGTGGGTTATCTTTGGCAATATCATTTAAATTATTGGCAACACTACGGCGAACGATTTCTGTAGGATCATCAATTAATTGATGCAAAATAGGTAATATACCGGCTGGATTTTTCTTATACTCTTGCAAGGCAATGGCCCAAGGTAAACGTGGTCGACTGCCCTCACTGGCTAAGCGCCTAACCATATGATGTTCATGTTTACTCCAAGCAATCATTTGCTCCAACATTTGATTGCCATATTTAATTAAGAAGGGTCTCACTGAAAATTCACCACTGGTAAATTTAGTTATTTCTTCCATCACTTCAACAGACTTTTGATAGTGATTGATGCCATAAGTTTCAAGATATTCCGGCAAAAACATATACTCAACACTAGCTTCGGTAATACCTGCTTTGGTTAAGCTTGCAATTAATTTAACTAAAACATCTGCCGCTTGTGAAAAGTCAGTTGGCATAAACTGATGCATTACGGTATTGGTATGACTCATGCGCTCTTTCAATTCTAAGGCATCAAAGTTATCGGATAACATAAGTGTCATGAACTCTTGTTCATTAAACGCTCGAACTTCATAATTGGCTAAACAGCCCTTTAAATGTTGAGATAAGGTTAGATAGAAATCTTGGTTATATAGGTTTTTAAAAAGTTCAGCCATGCTTAATGTGCCAATTTTCGTTTTTACAATGGAAAGTAACTATACACCCCACCAATACTGTATGTAAACACAGTTAAACCTGGTTTATCTATATAATGTTAATTGGATAAATATTTTATAGCTGAAATTAAACTCATAAAAAAACGCCCTAAGGCGCTTTATTTATAGCTATTTAGTTCACAAAGCTCAATAGGTAAAATCTAATTTAACATGGCTAACTGTACTTTATGTTGCTGCTGCTCTCGCTCTACATATTTTCCCCATTGCAAGGCTGTTTTTTTAGTACTGACAAATTTTGTCGCTTTAGAAAATGACGTCAAAGATTGTTCAAATTTTTTCAGATTAAAGTTCGCCATACCAAGAATTAAATACATATTGGCGATGTCCTTCACTTTACTTACCGTAGCGTCATCATCTTTAACTTGCTTATGCTCAGCATAACGGGATAAGGCTAAATTTGAAGCGTGAATTGCCAATTGCCATTGCTCAGTATTTAAATAGGTTTGCGCTAATAAAGCATCATGCTCACCTGATCGAGAAATTTCGCTAACACGGCGTAAAACTTGAATCGCTTTTTCATCTTCTTTCGCGGTTAAATAGGCGCGAGCTAACCGACCCAAATTAGCTTCATCAGCAAAGATGTTACCTTGATTTATTGCATCATCCAAAACAGCAGCACTTTTGTACGGTGCCCCATGAAATGAATAGAGTTGGGACAAAGTAAGAATATCACTATTTTTAGTAATATAGCCCGCTTGATAAGCAGCTTCCATTACCGCCATTTGTTTGTCTTCTTGCCCTATTTCACCGTACATGCTGGAAAGTTGTAACCAGTATTGTGGTTTATCATATAAACGGACTAACTTTTCCATTACTTTAGTCACTTGCTTTGGCTGTTTTAGCTCATAATAAGTTGCACGCTGTAAGGTAAGCCAATTTTCTTTAGGTTGCTTATTTTTGCTTTCAACTAAGCTGATTGCTATTTCAATATGCTTTAGGCTATTAACAAAATCTTTATCTTGAAAGTAGACTTGTGCAAACAACATTTCTTGGTTTGAGCTTAGATCTTTACTGTTTAACTTTCGCCACTGACTTAAGTAATCCAGAGCCTCTTTAAAATTTTGCTGCTGCATACTTAGTTGAGCTAACGAGTACAGAGTAGAAGTAATTAACGTGTCTGGAATAGCTGTTTCAGCAATAACTTTATTAAAGCTATCAATTGCTAGTGCTACATCATCATTTCCGTAATACATAAAACCGTAAAAATTAAATAACATGGCACGTTCATAACTATTTAAGCTACTAAGTCTGTCTTGAACTTCATCTAATACGGCAAAACCTTCTATTTTATCACCACCGTCAGCTAATTTTTGCGCTCGAGCTAATTGCGAATAAACACGATTACGCATTGCGGGCACTTTTTTACTCGCACGATAACTCTTTTTAGTGACCTTTTTATCGGCACTGCTTTTATCAACATTTGATGCTGTGGTTTCCTTTATTGCCTGAGCAGCAAAAGCATTACTGCTAGATATCGCGACTAGCAAAGTCAATACGCTTGCCACCAGTAAGGAATTTATATTTTTCATCATTAGATCCTTAATTACCAATAAGTTATTAATAGTTGATAACTTATTGGTAATCTATAAAATTAAAAGTGTTTTTATGGGTTATCGCAAACGGCTTAACCATCAATTTTAAAGCTAATTTTGTTTTGTACTCCTGCAACTTCCATCGCTACACCATCAACAACACGTGGTTTGTATTTGAACTTGGCAACCGCATCTAGCGCGGCCCTATCAAAAACGCCTTGGGGTTTGGCTTCTAATACTTTGGCATGACTCACTGCTCCTGTTTTTGTTACAACAAACTCAACAATAACAAAGCCTTCAATGCCACGAGATTGTGCGCGACGAGGATATATAGCTGCGACCTTAACAATAGGTAAATAATCACCATCCCCGGTATCTAAACTCAAACCACCCGACAAGCCCATATCTGTTTGAATATCTGCTGCAAAAGAACTCTTCACAGCATTCGCATTAGGGTTAGATTGTTGCATTTGAGGTGCATTCATTGGCGGTGGTGGCTCTTTTGGCTTAGCTGGCTTTTGTGGTTTCCGTTCTTTTTTTACAATCGTTTCATCTTGTTTTAAACGAATAAAATCAAGCACACTACCTTTGGCAGGATCTGTCATCACTTCATTGCCACCAGCAATTAACTTCTGCATGCCCCAAAGTAAAATAAAGGTCATGCTTAACGCTAAAACTCCTGCAATAACGTATCGAGCACCACTACGTACAATAATTTCTTGCGGTATTTCTTGTGACATTTCTTTCGACATACCTTTCGACAAATGTTGCGACATATTAACTCTCCAACTTCTATTTAGCTTTCTTGTGCAGCAATAGATACATCATAAACACCAGCAGCACGCGCAGAGTCCATCACCTTAATTAAGGTATCTGTGGTCGATTTTTTATCGGCTTGAATAACAACAGTTCCTTGTGGATTTTCAGCTTTTAAACGCTCAATATTTGCTTGTACACTGCGAACATCAACTTTGCGCTTATTGATCCAAATATCACCTTTGTCACTTATTGCCACTAAGATGTTAGCGCGTTCTTTTTTAACCGCTGTCGCCGCTTCAGGGCGATTAACATCAATACCGGCTTCTTTAACAAATGACGCGGTTACGATGAAAAAAATCAACAAGATAAAAACAACATCAAGCATGGGGGTCATATCGATTTCTTCTTTTTCGTCTTGATCTTGTAACATTTGGTTTAAGTGACGCATAACTAACTCCTACCATTTTATTTTTAGATAACTGCTTCACTTAATACGAAACAGCTACCTACTATTAATTTATTGAATTTTGATTAGCGGCTAGTGACTAACGGTTAAGCTGTCAGCTAGCAATTCCGATTCTTTTTTCGCATTACGGCGTAACCAGGTTGCGGTAAATACACCTGATAACGACCCCACCATACCTGCCATTGTAGGAATAGTGGCGCGTGATACACCCGATGCCATAGACCTTGCATTACCACTTCCTGATATTGCCATGACATCAAATACTTCAATCATGCCTGTTACCGTACCCAATAAGCCTAGTAGCGGACACAAGACAACCAAAGATTGTATAAGCGCTAAATTACGATTTAATTTAGTGGTACCACGAGAAATTAACGCGTTGCGTATCTGTTCGCTGTTCCAAGATGTTTGGTCCTGACGGCCTTGCCATAAACTAATCATGTGTTTCTTTACACTGCGGTAGCTATAAAAAACAAAAACAAAACGTTCAAAAATCAATAACCACATAATGAAAATAACGGCGGCAATAACGATTAATACTTGTCCACCGGTATCCATAAATTCATTAATGGCGTCGTACATTTCCATTAAGGCAATCACAATTTATGCTCCTTGACCTGCAAGTTGGCTACTTTCTATTGCTTTAGCGCTTTCAGCGCGCTCTGCCCTTTCGGCAATAAGCCCAGTACTTTCTTGTTGTAAAATATTAACTATGTTACGACTGCGACCATTTAAGTAAGCAAAGATAAACACCATAGGGATAGCAACAACGAGTCCTAAAACGGTAGTTACAAGCGCTTGAGAAATACCGCCAGCCATAAGTTTTGGATCACCCGTACCAAACAATGTAATTGCTTGGAAGGTATTGATCATGCCCGTTACCGTACCCAATAAGCCTATTAAGGGCGCAACAACTGAGATCATTTTAATTAAGGTTAAGCGTTTTGATAACTTAGGAACTTCTCTCAAAATTGACTCAGATAACTTAAGCTCTAAGGTTTCGGTATCTAGGTTCGGATTGTTATCTTTAACCTGCATAACACGACCTAAAGGGTTATCACTCGATGCGGTAGTGGATTTAAGCTGACGTTCAACTTTAGCGCCAATAAACACTAAGCTAATTAAACGTTCTAGCGCAATGAGTAAGCCAATAAGACCAATAGCTAAAATGATGTAGCCCACAGGGCCACCTTGATCTACGCGTTCTTTTAAGTCAGGCGCTTGTACTAATAAACTTAATATTGAACCGCCTGTAGGGTCTAAAGCAAAAGCAGTGGTATTGCCACCGCTGTTAACTAAGTCACTAGTAGTCGCTAGGTATCGACTACTAGGTTGTCTAATAAGCTCAGCAACAGTCCCTGTTTCATCGATATATTCTAAATATTTACCATCTGAGATTAAGTTAAAGCCACCTACGCGTGTCACTTCAGCAATTTTTCGATCGCCATTAGCTAAAACAACTTCACGGTTAAACTTTGCTACTTTACCGCTTTGGGTCATTTCGCGTTGTAATTCAAACCATAAACGCTCAATTTCGCTAATAGATGCAAGCTTAGAGCTTGACCCCATACTTTGCGCGAATTCATCTAAGAATTGTCCACGTCCTGGTATTTGCGCCGAAATAACTGACGTTTGAAACTTACTGCGTGTATCACCAGAGACTTGCTGTAAAACACCAAATAACTCTTTTAATTCACCTAAACGTTTGTCTAAAGCCTCAGCCTTATTCGCTAAATTAATTTCATTATCTGCAAAATTTTGCTCAAGCTGTACACTCAGTACTAAGGCATTATCTCGTTGTAAGCCCATGTCGTTAAGTAAATTTTGTTGCTGATTAACTTTGGCTTTAAATTCGCTTTCTCGCGCTTTATTTTGCTTGGTTTGCGTTATATTGCCTTGCTCGAGTTGATTTAATAAATCATCCAGGTTTACGGCCTCTTGTGCATAACTCACTGTACTCAAAGAAGCGAGTGTCAATGAAAGTGCTGACACGGTTAACGCTTTGGTTACTGCGCTTTTTATTACATTAGGAAAAATAGTCATCATTATTACTCTGCTTGTGTCGATGTTTCGTTAAAAACCGGTACCGCTGAAACAGGTACAAGGATCAAATCGGGTGCTAACTGTTTACGGGCTATACGTAAGGCTTTATTGATACCTAAACGATAATCTTGCGACAATGATTGCCACTGACCGCTACCTGCTGATGATTGTTGCCATTGACCTAAACGACTACCATCACGCGTTTGATAAACCAAGCTCACACGGCCAATACGTAAAAAGTCAACATCCATTTGTTTACCCTCAATCGGTAAAACACCGCTATAAGCTTCAATGGTACGGCCGTAATCTACTTCTATTTGATACGCTTCAAGCACACGACGAAACTTCTCTGAAACCGCAATATCGGCACGATTCATCATGGTTTTTAAATCTTCAACACGCTTGGTTCTTTCGTTTGGTAAAAAAGGCACATCAAGATCTACAAATGTATCTAAGGTACTGATCATACGCGCCATTAAAGGTGATATTTGACGTTCGATAACACTGACTTCTTCCATTGATTTTGCTAACTGAGCTAACTCTGTCAATTGACTATCGAGCTGAGCTTGCATTTGTTGGTTATAAACGCTGAGACCATCAACTTCTTTTGTTACCACATTAAATTGCTGTAACTTAGTTTGTACTTCATCAGTAAAACGATTTACTTTCTGTTGCGATTTAGCAGCAGACTGATTGATTTGTTGACCAGCGTTAACAACCTTATTTAAGGAGGTGCTGTTTAGTGAATTATCACTTGCTGAGTCAGTAGCAGTTGCTGATACAGCAAAGATTAAACTACTCGTGGTAAGGCTAAGTAACAAACTTGCTTTGGTGAGTTTAGACAACGTCATCGGATTACCTTTTCTATTTGCTCTCTTTTACTTTTAAAAAGCTAAGAGCGTCATAAATTATAAATGCCAATATCAATCTGATTGTCTTTACAACAGTGATTGCTATTAACGTTCAAGAATGTGACAAAGTGTACCGAGGAAATATGACAATTAAGTTGAAGAAATGTGACGCTTATATTGCATTAAAGTTTCAATTTAGTGACAGCCAATAGAATCATACAAGTCGTACAACTCATTAATATCACTGAATTCCTGAGGGTAGTAATAAAGAGATATGTACTTTTGCATGAATACCTATTTATTACTTGAAGTTGCGAGTTTGGCTATATTCCCCTCATTTATTGCGTGTTATACCAATCGATCTAAAGAAGTGACCACTTAGAAAGGCATTGGCGATATGAGAAAAAGAAAAATATGTGTTGATATAGTTATTCTACATCAAACAAATTTTGTGCATTTATCATGATACCAATGCGTTCCCGAAGGGCGAGTTTTAAAGGCTTATATGCGGCGTTATTGATTTAAACAATAGAATGACTATTTTTGGCAATCAATGCCTTGCCTCTAAACCTTTAAATTCTCGCTAAGCGATCACTTTCTTAGATGGAATGGTATTGCTGATAACAATAGCTTTCCTTAAAAGTCCCACTTCAATGCAACTTCAAAAGCAACGCCTTTGGTTTCACTGCGCATTAAGGTATCTTCAAACTCAATTTCTTTTTTATTATTTAAGATGTTTTGCACCTTAAACTTCACCGTAGATGAGTAAGTAGGATAATATGTATAGACCATATCAAGAGAGTGAAATGGTTGCTCATAGGCATCATCCTTGCCATCAATACCCGGTATGATGATACGCTCAGCAAATACATTATAGGCAAGGGTTGCACTGTGATTGCCATTGGGTGCATCCCAACCTAAGTTCATATTAACCACCCAAGGTGAGTGTCCTGTCATGGCGCGCGTTGGGTTAGTGATAGTCGTAGAAACACCCGTTTGCTCAACCACTTTTTGGGTATCAATGCTTATCTCTGATTCACTTACTGTAAAATTACCAGACAAAAAGAAGTTCTCGCCATTCATACCAGCAAAGTCACCGACAAAGGCAAAGTCTTTTAAGAATTCAAATTCAAGCCCATAAACATAACCATCATCGGCATTAGCAATTCTGATTAACGGTGGTCCATCTTGAGCAGGTGATTGTACTGCTTCAATGGGTTGGTCCATATCCTTATAGAATAGCCCTATTGAAAGGTTGTCTCCTGTAGGTAAGTACCATTCCCATCGTAAATCGTAGTTATCAATTAAGGTACTTCTTACACTAGGCGTACCACCAATAGGGAAACCAGTAAGAGGGTCAATATAGGTCGCAGGAGCAACTTCACGAATATCGGGACGAATGGTTGTTTGCGCGTATGAAGCACGAAACTGCACTTCATCATCAAGTAAGTAAGTGAGCGCTAACGCACCAAAAACATCATCTTCTTTAAAGGCAAGTGCCGCTAAGTCGTCAACAGTAGGCTGTGCCGGTAAATCAAATTGACCTGTTGCTGGGTCAAGTGGCGCAACAACCTGACGGAAGTCTTCATAACGAAGGCCAATGTTTACTCGCCACTTTTGTGCGATGAAAAAATCAGTATCAATAAAGTAAGCATCAACTAATTGAGCCGAATAATAATCGTCACCATCAATTGAAGTATCATTAAGAATTAAGTCATTAGCCGTTAATGGATGGTTTAACATAACATCATCATTTAAGATGACATTCATTTGATGGCCTGTTAAATCTAGGTTGTCAAAAGCCAGTGTATTGACATCAATACGTCTCGCCATCGCATCACGGGTTTTTTCGATAAAATTCCCACCGGCTTTTATCTCTAGTTCAACGTTACTAAAGTTAAGTGGCAAAGAAATATTAAAACCATAGTTTTCAACACTGTCATCTAGATCTTGAAAACTATAACGAGAAGATTTTTTGGCCTTTCGTAGAGAGCTTTCATTGATAGGGTCAAAAATACCATCTTCCGCTTGGCCATTTGAACCATCGGCAATAATATAGCGCGTTGATATATTACCTGGCGCATAACGATTTGAACGTGCATCAGAGTAAAACCAGTCTGCGCCTATATTCCAAAGCCCAGAGAAATTATGCGTGCCTCTAATTTGATTGGCTATCATTTCCCTTTCTTCATAAATAACATCGCTATCACGTATTCTTACGCCGTCACTAATGGTGTTATTGCTGTCATTGCCGAGTTTGTCGCGTATTTCATCACGAGTATCATGTAAAATTAACGAACTGAAATCAATACGGTGATCTCGTTGAAATTCTAGGCCGACGTTAAACATGCCAGAAAAGCGCACCGTATGTTCTGTTGACTTAATATCGTCAAAACCACGTTTCATATACCACTTGCCGCTCTCTTCGTCCCCTTCATAGGTA
>Ga0209291_1001596_pt1 | contig 19874 bp, 21 predicted proteins | sample GOMGulsemesocosm_FD_184633 | JGI IMG/M metagenome (GOLD analysis project Ga0209291, IMG submission 184633) | Methane-oxidizing microbial communities from mesocosms in the Gulf of Mexico - GOM9B Gulf of Mexico (SPAdes) (version 2) | ecosystem: Environmental > Aquatic > Marine > Cold seeps...
TAGTTTTTTAACGATTGGTGCTAAACCATCTTTATGAAAAACTGAAATTAATGCTGATTTAATTGCTTTTGTAGCCATTTTGTTGTGTTGTTGTTATTTTTGAAAGATGCAAAAGTAATTTTAATAGACGAAAAGACAATGCAATACAACAATTATTTTAATAATAATTGGTCGATTTCAACACCTTGAAGCAATACTGCAACTTCCTCATTTACAAAAGTTAAGAAATCCTCATCGGCTTTTGTGAATGGATCTATTGTTTTGGAATCGATATCAATTTGCCCAATATTCACCCCATCTATAAATAACGGAATTACAATTTCTGCTTTAACAGTAATACTACAAGCAATATAATTATCCTGAGCATTAACATCCGCAACAACAAAATTTGAATTACTTTCTGCTACTTGTCCACAAATGCCTTTCCCGAAAGGAATAGTCCAATGATCCGTTGGCTCACCAACATAAGCACTTAAGTGTAATGTTTTGGCATCATGGTTTGCAAAATAAAACCCTACCCAATCATAAGCCCCTAAGTTATCTTGTAACAATTGGCAAACCCCTTTTAACCTATCAAAAACTGGCAGTGTAATATCTTTAGTTACAATAGAAACAAGCGGTTTTAAATCTTCAAATGTCATTTTCGTTATATTTTATTTAGCAAAAGTATTTAATTCTTGAAGAATTAAAATCAAAAAGTTGTTAATTTGTGTCATACATGAATTCAATTATACTAAAAAACAAACCTGTTATAAAGTTCCTAGCCATATTTTTAACCAGCTATGTACTTTTCTCAACTCTATACTATACCTTCTTACATTCAACTAGTTCACCTGATAGCATTACTAAACTAGTTTCTAACCAAACTATACAACTATTAAACCTTATTGACTATGAAACCAGTTCAATTACCGAGCCTTCTAATGGTTTTATTAACCTATTTGTTAAAGGAAAAAATATAGCGGGAATTTCAGAAGGATGTAATGCTATTAGCATTATGATCCTATTCCTTGCATTTATATTCAGTTTTACAAAAAAACTAAAACCTACACTATTATTTAGCTTCTTTGGAGTACTCTTTATTCACCTGATGAATATCATCCGAATAGTAATACTAGTTATTTGTATTTATCATTATCCTGAATACTCTAATCCATTACATAATTATGTTTTTCCAGCTATGATTTATGGAGTGGTTTTTTTATTATGGATGTACTGGATTAATTCATTCAAAAAAAATAAAGTCTAATGTCTTCAAGAACTTTAAAAACCCTCCTGATAGGATTATTATTTTTTGTTCTTGGACTTATTAGAGTTTTTGAAAATGATCTTTTTTACGATCCTTTCATTAAATTTTACAAGCAAATTCATTTGGCAAAAAGCACCCCAGATTTTGAATTTTCAAAAATACTTCTACATACTTTTTTTCGCTATTTTTTAAACACATCAGCATCAATAGGTATATTATATATTGCTTTTAGAAAGAAAGAGATTATACGATTTTCGATAGCTTTTTACAGCGTAGCATTTATTGTATTAATTAGTATATACACTGCAGCAACATTAAACCTTAACAAGGAGCTGTACCAAATTCTATTTTATATAAGACGTTTTTTAATACAACCAATATTTATTTTATTATTGCTACCAGCTTTTTACTACCAACATATTATAAAGAATAAAGAATGAATATTTTCATGATTACGTTTTAACTGAAAATAAAAAAACCTATGCTTTGCACAGGTTTTTTTTGTTTTCAGTTTATAAATGTAATGTTATTACATTCCTAATTCTTTTTTAACATCTGCCAATAAATTTGGACCGTCTGCTAAGATTAATCCAGAACCTGTAGTTGAATCAACTACGTACTGGTATCCTTTTGCTCTTGCTACTTTTTGAATCGCTAAACGAGCTTTTTCCATAATAGGCTTTATTAAGCCCTCTTGACGTTTTCCCATTTCTTGTTGTGCATTTTGCTCGTACTTTAATACGTTGTCACGCATTCCTTGTACTTCTTGAGCTCTCTGACCATTAACTTCGTCAGTTTTGCTAGATGCCTCAGCTTGATATTGCTTCATTTTATTTTGTAGCTCAGTAGCCATAGTTTGAATATCAGCTTCATATGTTTTTTGCAATTTTTGCAATTGATTTTGTGCTGCTTTCATATCAGGCATTGCCGCAATTAATTCCTGAGTATCAATATGTGCAATTTTACTTTGTGCTGAAGTTAAACTTGTTGCTCCTAAAAATAATATTGATGCAACCAATAACGTTTTAATCTTTTTCATTCTATTGTTTATTAAGTGTTAATTTATTTATTATTTTCAATATTTTCCTCAACTGGTACTGCTGGAGGACCACTCTTTTTATTTTTCTTTGCCTCTTTATCAGCAAGCATCTTTTTACGTTTTTCCTCAAAAGCTTTTCTCTTAGCTTCTTTAGCTTCCTTAGCCTTTTGTCTTCTTTCATCAAGAACACGCTGTCTTTCAGCTTTTCTATCTTCTATAGCCTTTTTTCTGTCATCTACAGCTTCATTAATTACCGGAATAACATCTTCCTGCTCCGCCGCTTTTTTTGACTTTCTGTCTTTAGCCTGCTTACGTTTAGCTGCCCTTGTTAATGTTCTAACAATATAATCACTTAAATCATATCGTTTATTAGAATACATCATTACAACATCAGCTGATTTATCAAAGATAAAATCGTATTTTTTTGCTTTTGCTAATTCCTGAACTGCCGTTAATACTTGATCTTGAATTGGCTCGATTAATGTTTTCTTTTGAATCATTAAATCACCATTAGGACCAAAACGCTTTTGTTGATAATCAAGGATTTCAGCTTCTTCAATTTTAATTTCCTCTTCCTTTTCTTCAATAAGCTCTTTTGTTAACAAAACACGTTCGTTTCTTAAATCTAATTTTTTCTTTTCAATACCACGAAGTTTTAAGTCGATTTCTGATTTCCATTTTTGAACTTTTTTGTCCAACTGACTCAATGCTTCATTATACTCAGGAATATTTTCAAGGATGTACTCTGTGTCGATATACCCAATTCTAATATTACTTCTTTGAGCATTAACACTACCCCCTACTAGTACCAACAAAACGATTAAAAGAACTCTTGTTTTCATGTGTAACTTTTTAATTATTTATAATATGGTCACATGTTATTTCAAATACCCAAAACAATCATTTCCTTTCGTGTTAATGATTATCTTCAAACACTTCCGTTTCGCAACTTATCATGTTCATCGAAAATATCGTGCCAAAATTAAAATTCTCTACCTAAAATAAAATGTGTTTCCCATCCATTCTTTTCAGCTTGCCCAGGTAGTTTATCAAATCCATATCCAAAATCGATCCCTAACAAACCAAATGCAGGCATAAATATACGAATTCCAGCTCCAGCAGCACGATACATGTTAAAAGGATCATATTCTGAGTACTCATCAAATGAATTTCCCCCTTCTGCAAAGGCCAATGCGTAAATACTTGCAGCTTGTGACTTCATAGCAATTGGATGCCTTAATTCTAACGAGAATCTATTAAAAATAGTACCTCCCTCATTATTTGAAAGACTTCCATTATCAGGATACCCTCTCATACGAACTGTTTCCACATTCTGAATTCCAGAGCTCCCCAGACCACTTCCACCAAGTGAAAATCGCTCAAAAGGAATTATACCTCTATCATTATTATACGCCCCTAAGAACCCAAAATTAACATTTGTTCTTAATACTAAACGTTTATATAAGCTAGTATACCAATCTCCCTCAAACTTAATTTTGTAAAACTCCAACCACTTATATCGTTCTTGATCAACTATACTTAAATCCGCTGCTGCATCATTAAAATCAGTTACCACATTATTGTTTTCATCCACATAATTACCATGGCTATTCTTCAACTTATTTTCCTCTAAATTTTCCAAGTTTTTATAGTCTACTCCATTTACTAATGAGTAAGGAAAAGTAAACTTCCCAGTTAATGAAAATTTAGACCCTCGTTCTGGATAGATAGGATTTATCCCTTTACTATCTCTTGACAACCCTATTGTATATGCTAAACTATTAGAATACCCATCTTTAATATTAATAAAAAGATTTGATTGATAATTTTTTAAATTGTAATGCTGAAGAGATACAGATTGACTAAGCGTAAAATAGTCATCTGGAACTTTTAAACGCTTTGCAATTCCTACAGAAACCCCTAACAATCCAAATTGCTGATCTTTATTTACCCTACGGGTATTATAATCATATCTAAAATAACGAGAATACGACAACGACAATGAAAACTGTTGCGGTTTTTTTCCTCCTAACCAAGGCTCCATAAACGAAACACTATACGTTTGATACGTTTGACTTGCTTGAGCTCTTAATGACATTTTTTGACCATCACCCATTGGTAAAGGGTGATAAGCATCCTTATTAAAAATATTTTTGATAGAAAAGTTATTAAACGACAACCCTAAAGTACCAATAAAACCACCACCTCCAAAACCTCCTTGAAGTTCTATTTGGCTAGCTCCCTTTTCTACAACCGCATACTCTACATCAACCGTTCCTTCGTTTGGATTTGGATTTTTAATATGTGGCGTTAATTGTTCGGCATCAAAGAACCCCATTTGACCCAATTCACGTAAACTTCTAATAATTTTTTGCTTACTATAAATCTGTCCAGGCTTGGTTCTTAACTCACGATAGATAACATGATCATTTGTTTTATCATTTCCTGTAACAGTAATGTTTTTAAAACGAGTTAATTTCCCCTCTGAAATCCTAATTTCAAAATCAATAGTGTCATTTCTTACACCAACTTCAACAGGTACTATATTAGAAAACATATACCCATTGTTTTGGTATAAATTGGTCAAATCATCCGCATCAGGATCAGAAGCATCAGCTATTTGTTTTTCTAATAATATACCGTTATAAACATCCCCTTTAAACAACCCTAATTTGTGTTTAAGATATTTATCCGAATACACTGTATTTCCAGTAAACTCAACATTTCCAATAAAATACTTTTTACCTTCTTTAACATCTACTTTTAAAGAAATTGTTTTATTTTCATTAAATATAGGGTCACTTCCATCTACCTTAATATCCCTATACCCGTTTTGCTTGTAAGTTTCAACTATTTTCTGAAGATCTTCCTCGTATTTTTCTTTAACAAATTTTGATCGTTTAAAAGCTCTTAACGGATTCCTAAGACCTCTTTCCTTAGTGTTTTTCATCTTTTTACGAAGCTTACTTTCCGTAAAACTTTCATTACCGACAAACTCAATTTTAGAGACCTTTACTTTTTTCCCTTTATCAATATTAACTACTAAGTTAATTTTTTCTTTTCCCGTAGAGTCCTTTACAGAAACAGGGTTTAAATACACCTTACTTGCAATATACCCTTCTTTAGCATATTTACTTTGCAAGTAATTTTTGGTGGTTGTCAAAAGATTTTCAGTAACCTTTACTCCTTTAGTAAGCTTATTTTCTTTAATAATTTCATCACGTTTTGACTTTTTAACCCCAGTGATTTTAACCTCGTCCAAGCTTGGCAACTCTTTTACCTCAATATTTAAATAAATTGATTTTCCATCAACTTTAGTCACATAGATATTCACATCACTAAATAAGTTTGAAGACCACAGTTTCTTTATCGCATTACTAGTTTTTTCTCCCGGAACTATAATTTCCTGCCCTTTTCTTAGCCCAGAAAACGTAATTATGGTTTGCTTATTAAAACTTGCATTTCCAGAAACTGAAATTTCTTCAATTAAATATTTTGTCCCAGATATATAATTACCTTCTTGTGCATTTAATTTAGTACTAAAAACTAAAAGAATGAATACTATGCTAAAGTATATTTTCCTACTTAAGTTGTTCACTTGTTTTTCCAAATCGTCGTTCTCTATTTTGATAATTTAATATTGCCTTATAAAGGTCTTCCTTTTTAAAATCTGGCCAAAGTACATCAGTAAAATATAATTCCGCATATGCAATTTGCCATAATAAAAAGTTACTGATACGTTGTTCACCACTAGTTCTAATAAGCAAATCTACCTCTGGCAAATTTCGCGTGTAAAGATGCTCATTAATAATTGAATCATCAATATTTTCTAAAGAAATTATGTTATTTTTAACTTTCTCAGCTATTTCTTTAACCGCTTTAACAATTTCATTCCTTGAACCATAACTTAATGCAAGTGTTAATACAAGCTTGTCATTATCTTTGGTTTTTTCTATTACATCTAACAGCTCTTTATTTGCTTTTGCAGGCAACTCTTCTAAATTACCAATAGCACAAAGCTTAATGTTATTTTCGTTAAGTGTTTTGAATTCTTTTTTTAATGACGAAACCAATAAATTCATTAATTTGTCTACCTCTACTTTTGGCCTATTCCAATTCTCAGTAGAAAAAGCGTACAGTGTTAAGTGTGTTACTCCCGATTCCCCTGCCGCCTTGATAGTTTCCCGTACAGCCTTTGCTCCTTTTTCATGCCCCAAAACACGTAACAAACCTCTTTTTTTTGCCCAACGCCCATTGCCATCCATAATAATAGCAATATGTTTTGGCACTTTATTTTTATCGATTTGCTCTAAAAAACTCATACTTTAATTCGTGTTACAAAAACAAGGGTTTTTACCAAAGGTATATGTTAGTGTTACTCCAGTAAACACATACCAATCATTACTATTAACATTTCCAAACTTCAAGCTCTCATACTCTTCCTTATCACGTACGGGGTTGCTTCCATCAAGATCATCCGTAAAGGTATAACGAGCACTTATTTCAAAAGCAAGAATAATTTGTTTCGTTATTGCAGACTTAATACCTACAGTCATCGGAATTGCAAATGTATTATGACTGTTGTATTCTTCTATTTTATTATTTGAATTTAACGCTAAAGCATTATAATTGAGATATGTTAAACCTGTAAACAAGTATGGTGTTGTTTTTATAGCATAGCTGTGTTGATCGTGTAAATCGAAATCCCAGAAAGTAAACTCCATTCCTGCAGTAATTTCTTTGACCTCATTTTTAAAAGAATAATCTCTTTGCTTGCGTCTTGGATCAACAGACTTCTCATCAGCACCATTAATACTAGCGTAAATAGCTGATAATCGATACGAATGTCTTGGACTTCTATTCCATTTGTAAACACCTCCTATAGCAATGTCGTTTGGGTTAATATATTTCCCCGAACCAACATCTGCTATTGCATTTGACCCTCCTAGAAATAATCCAAATTCATGAATTTGTCCAAAAGAGTAACAACAGGATAGTAATAATAAAACAGTTAAACGATACATAGTGTTCTCAAAAGTTTGCAAATATATAAAATTGACTTAGTTATAACAATTAAACATGGTCACTATAAAACATCATTTATAAATATTTATTGTATTAATTTCTATTATCCTCTCCCCAAAGTAATTTATTACGTAATGTATGCAGAAAACTTTCTCCTTTGGGTTCTATCATTTTTATAGTAAAATCAGCTTTTTTAACTATGAGTTCTGTACCGTTTTCCACAGTAATTATTCTCGAGTCTAATGACGCTAAATGCAATTGCTCTCTTCCACCAACTATCAATTTAATAGTCGTATTCTCAGGAATAACTAAAGGCCTAGCATTCAAATTATGTGGTGCTATCGGTGTTAAAACAAAGCTATCAGAATCTGGCGCAACTACCGGCCCTCCACAACTTAAAGAGTATCCAGTTGAACCGGTTGGCGTGGCTACAATTAAGCCGTCAGCCCAATAGGAAGTTAAATACTCATCATTTAAAAAAGTTTGCACCTTAATCATTGCTGTTGTATTTTTTCTACTAACAGCAATTTCATTTAATGCAAAATTAAAATCTTCATCCAACCCAGGAATAAGGGTTTCACTTTTTAACATCAGTAAACTTCTTTCTGAAATATGGTATTCATTATTAATAATCCCCTCAATGGATGACTTTATTTTATCCTTCTGTATTGTTGCTAAAAAACCCATTCTACCAGTATTCACACCAACAATTGGTATACCAGAACTCCTAACAAAAGAAATAGACCTTAAAATTGTTCCATCTCCTCCGATACTAATAAAAAAAGCAAAGGATTCATCTAAATCTTTATAAGATTTAAACGACTTATATTTTACATTGGAAATTTCATTAATATACTTTAATGTAGATGACTCAATATGTACAGATATATTATGTAGCTTTAACTGCTCTAAAACTATACTCACATATTCTTTGGGAAAGTTTTTTTCAAACCTACCGTAAATTGCAACTTTCATCATAGCTATATATTCAAATATTTTTTCAAATATTCGGATCTTTCTTTTAAATCCTGAACATAAGATTCTCCTTCATGACCTGAAATCACTTCATAACCATATCGGATAAAGGTCTGTATAATATCAGACAAATTCTTGTTATTAACTTTTATAGTAATCTCCGTTAAATCCTTATCAAAATCAGACAAGAAAGCACCTAAAACCTTAGAATTATTTGATTCAATTATCTGTGAAATCTCACTAAAAGAATAATCCTTTGTCTCCTTTTTAACTATTAATATGGCTCCAGGCTCGAAAAAAAATGGTGTTTGATCAAACAAACCAAGGATATCCTTCAATTCATAATACCCAATATAAGCCCCCTCTTTTAACACAGGCATCACATTAGTTGAATTTTGAGCAAAAGCCTCTAACACATCTAACCAATTTGTATTCCAATTAACAAAGAAAAATTCAACTGCATATTGACATTCTTTAATAGAAATTTCTGACTCAAAACAATGGACATCATTTTCAGAAATACACCCCAAAAAAATCTCATTTTCACAAACTGGAATATGTGAATAAGTAAGATTGTTAAACATCTGTTGAATCAAACGAACTTTCTGACTTACATCAACCAACCTGATATCATTTATAATGAGTTCACTAAGATTCATAATACTATAAATTTATAATGCAAATTAACCAATTTATGCTAATTAGCCTTAAATTTGTGCTTCAATTTTTTACAACATGACAAAGTTAAGCGTAAACATAAATAAAATTGCAACACTAAGAAACTCACGTGGTGGAAACACTCCAAACCTTTTAAATGTGGCAAGCGACATAGAACGATTTGGAGCAGAAGGAATTACAATTCACCCTAGACCTGATGAAAGACACATCAGATATCAAGACGCACGTGATTTAAAAAACATTGTCACCACAGAATTTAACATCGAAGGAAATCCTAATGAAAAATTCATTGCACTAGTACTAGAAACACAACCCACTCAAGTTACCCTTGTGCCAGATTCAATACATGCCATTACATCAAATGCTGGATGGGACACTATTGAACACCAAGGCTTTTTAACTGATGTTATTGCTGAATTTAAAAGAAATAACATCCGAACTTCTATTTTTGTTGATCCAACTTTAAAAATGATTGAAGGCGCTAAAAAAACTGGAGCTGACAGAATAGAATTATATACAGAAGAATTTGCCGATCAATACACCAAGGGGAATCTAAAAGCAATTAGCCCCTATACCGAATGCGCTATTTTGGCAAACGAATTAAACATTGGTATAAATGCAGGTCATGACCTAAGCTTAGAAAATATCCAGTTTTTCAAAGAAAACATCCCTGAACTACTTGAAGTTTCCATAGGTCACGCGCTAATTTCTGAATCGATTTATTTAGGAATTGAAAATGTCATAAACATGTATTTACACAAACTGAAAGGATAAATTATTTATGGAAATTCTTCATTCAAAAATTTTAGGATCAGGAAAACCTTTTTTAATCCTTCATGGTTTTTTAGGCATGTCTGACAATTGGAAAACTCTCGGAAACAAATACGCTGAGGACTACGAAGTTCATTTAATTGACCAAAGAAATCACGGTAGAAGTTTCCACTCTGACGAGTTTTCATACTCCTTAATGGTTTCTGATTTAAAAAACTACATTGACCATTATCAATTGGAAAACTGTATTCTTCTTGGTCATTCTATGGGAGGCAAAACCGTCATGCAATTTTCATTAAATTTCCCTGAAATAATTGACAAACTAATTGTTGCTGACATAGCACCAAAAAAATACCCTGCTCATCATCAGTATATTTTAAAAGCTTTATCAGAGGTTGACTTTACAAAGCAAAAATCCAGAAAAGAGATAGAAGTAATTTTAAGCAATTACATTCCCGAACCAGGAGTTATTCAGTTTTTAATGAAAAATATTTATCGAAAAGAAAAAAACGAATTAGCATATCGGTTTAACCTTTCAGTTTTATCTGAAAAATACAATGAAGTTGTTACTACCTTTGAATCAAGCAGTACATTTAACAAGTCAACCTTGTTTATTAAAGGAGGAAAATCCAATTATATTACAACCGAAGACGAAGTGTTAATTCAACAAAATTTCACAAACATACAAATCGAAACAATCTCAGGAGCAGGACATTGGCTTCATGCCGAAAAACCCTTGGAATTTTATAATAAAACAATGCAGTTTAGCTAAAAAATTGTATCATTGCTATGCGTACATAATAATGCGCCAAAAAAATTTAACTTTAAAATAAACAACAAATCAATTATTATGAAAAAACTTTTATCCTTTATATTGTTTTTTCTTGTGGGATCAACTCTCTATGCTGGTGGCTATAGGGTTTCTATACAAGGGCAAAAACAATTAGCCATGGGACACACTGGTGTCGCAGTGATCAGTAGTGCAGAATCAGTATTCTTTAACCCCGCAAGTATGTCTTTCTTAGACGGAAAAATGAATGTTTCCATTGGGGCAAGTGCAATTTTTGGTAATACAAGATTTGAAAATAAAGAGTTCGGTATAGCCGAAGAGACTGACAACCCTTTAGGAACTCCATTTAACATATACGCAACATACAAAGCAAACGATTGGCTATCATTCGGTTTAGCTGCATACACTCCATTTGGGAGCTCTGTTGAGTGGGAAAATGACTGGGCAGGTTCGCATTTAGTAAATAATATTGACTTAAAAGCTATTTTTATACAACCAACTATTGCACTTAAAATAAGTGACCAATTAAGTATTGGTGGTGGACCAATATATGCAAACGGTTCGGTAAAGTTTAATAAAAACTTAAGTAGAAGCTTAACAGATACTGATGGCAATAGAACTAATGTAACTGTTGAGGAAAAAGGAATTTCTGCTTGGGGATACACTATTGGTGTAATGATAAAGCCAACAGAAAAACTAAACATTGGATTCAACTACCGTTCAAAAATCATTATGAAAGTTGAAGGTGGAAGTGCAGATTTCCAAAATGTCCCTGATGACTTTTTTAACCCAGCTACTGGAGCTCAAGTTAATTTATCCGATGGTACATTTGACGCTGAACTACCTATGCCAGCTGAGACTACAATAGGTTTATCATATGAATTCTGCGATAAATTCTTATTTGCTTTTGACTACAACTTTGCACAATGGAGTGAATACGAAGCTCTAACAGTAGTTTTTGATAATGACGCTGGCACTTCTGTAAGCCCTAGAAACTACAAAGATTCTGAAACATTCAGATTTGGTCTACAATACAAAGCTCATAAGAAATTCACTGTAAGAACCGGTATCTATTTTGATGAATCTCCTGTACAAGATGGATATTTCGCTCCTGAAACCCCTCGTAATGACTCAGTTGGATACACTGCAGGTTTATCATTTAATGTAAATGATAAATTATCAATTGACGCTTCATTCTTATACTTACACTTTGATGAAATTGACAATTCGTATGACCATTATCAAGAAAATGGGAAAAACGTATCATTTGAAGGAGTATACAAATCATCTGTAATTGCTCCTGGTTTAGGATTATCATATAAATTATAGGACATTAAAATTAAAAAACATGAAAAATATTAAATATATAGCAATAATGGCTTTAGGTTTAGTTGCCTGTGAGCCTGAATTAGACAATTCAGTTGAAGATGCCGGATTTTATTCTTCTGGAAACGCTGATCTTAGTAGGTTTGTTTCTGTTGGTAACTCTCTAACTGCTGGTTATGCAGATGGAACGTTATACATTGCAGGGCAAAATAATTCATTTCCTAATATTTTAGCAGGGCAATTTGCTAAAGCTGGAGGAGGATTATTTACACAACCTTTAATGAACGACAACGTTGGTGGATTATTATTAAACGGAACCGTTTCAGACCTTGCTAGCAACAGAGTAGTATTGGCCGAAAGCGAATTTGGAATTATTGGACCTGCATCTATAGAAGGAACTCCATCAACAGAAATAAGCAATAGATTATCAGGTTCATTTAACAACATGGGAGTACCTAGTGTTAAGTCATACGAGGTAGCAGAAGCTGGATTTGGAGCATTAATTAACGTAAACACGTTTACTGCCCCAGCTTATTACTCAAGATTTGCCTCTAGCGACACATCTTCTATATTAGATGACGCTACTGCTCAAGACCCTACTTTCTTTACTTTTTGGATTGGAAGTAACGATGTGTTACTATACGCCCTTAATGGCGGGGATGGCGCTGATCAATTAGGAAACCCGGTTACATCTACTTACGGAGAGAACGATATTACTGACCCTACAGTTTTTGCAGACTCTTACACTGCTGCATTATCAGCAATGACTGCTGGCGGTGCTAAAGGAATTGTATGTAACTTACCTAGCGTAACTGACATACCATACTTTACTACAGTACCATACGCACCATTAGACCCTACAAACCCTGCTTTTGGACCAATGATACCTACACTGAATGCAACTTTCGCTCAATTAAACGGAGCTTTTGCGTTTTTAGGAGTACCTGAACGTTCAATTGTTTTTTCAACTACAGGTCCTAGTGCCGTTGTTATAAAAGATGAATCGTTAACTGACATATCTGCTTCTTTAACTGCTGTTTTAGCAGGAGGAGGACTAGACATTGCTACTGCAACACTTTTTGGGCAGCTATACGGTCAAGCACGTCAATCAAATGCTAACGACATGTTAGTGCTACCTAGCTCAACTGTAATTGGACAAGTTAACACTGATGCTGTTGCTTACTTTATGAGCTTAGGCTTACCACAAGCAGACGCTGGACAATTAGCAATTAATGGTGTTACATATCCTTTAGAAGATAAATGGGTATTAATTCCTATGGAACAAGCTTTAGTAGCTAACGCTCAAGCTTCTTACAATGCAACAATTAGTGCTTTAGCAGCAGCTGATGACAACATAGCCTTTGTTGATATGCAATTATTTTTAAATCAATTAAACAACGGTGGCATTAGCTATGATGCAGGAGCTGTAACATCAACTTACGCATCTGGAGGAGGTTTCTCTTTAGATGGTGTTCACCCAACAGCTAGAGGATACTCATTAATAGCGAATATTATGATAGATGAAATTAACAGTTCATTTAATGCAACCATTCCTAAAGTTAATCCTGGATATTACCCAACGGTATATATTGACTAATTTTAGTTTACATATTTTTAAAAACGTTGCCAAATTGGCAACGTTTTTTTTTGGTATAATTTTAGCAATACACTAGAAAAATACCTATGAATTATATCTTAAAAATAATCTTAACGGCAATTGCTGTTTTTGTTTTAGCAAACATATTACCAGGAATCAGTATCGAAAATTATATTACCGCAATATTTGTAGCTATATTATTAGGCATACTGAATACCTTAGTACGTCCTATATTAATAGTTTTTACTATACCACTAACAATCGTAACCCTTGGACTATTCCTCTTTATAATTAATGCAATTATAGTACTTTTAGCAGGATACTTTATTAACGGATTTACAGTTGCAAACATATTTTGGGCCTTTTTGTTTAGCATATTATTATCCATATCACAATCAATACTCCACAAACTTTTAAAAGAAGATAAAAAGAAGTACTGAAACTCAAGAGATTAAAAAATTTGTAAGCTTATAAAAATGTGCTATTTTTGCACACTTAAAATTCACTATTTTAAATAGATTAACATGAATATTACTAGAGAAAACATTGACGCACTTAATGCCGTTGTAACAATAGCAATTGAAAAGACCGATTATAACGATAAAGTAGCAAAAATACTTTTAGACTACAGAAAAAAAGCTAACATACCTGGTTTTCGTAAAGGTCATGTACCAATGGGGATGGTTAAAAAACAATACGGTAAAGCCGTATTAGTTGATGAAGTTAATAAACTAATACAAGAAAATTTAAACAAGTACCTAACAGAAGAAAAACTTGATTTATTAGGAAACCCTTTACCTAGAGAACAAGAAGACTTAAACTGGGATGCTGAAAACTTTTCTTTTGAATTTGAATTAGGTTTAGCGCCAAACTTTGATGTAAGCTTAAAAAACAAAAAAGCAATTACTCAATATAACATCATTGCTGATGATAAAACTATTAACGATCAAATAGAAAATATCCGAAAGCAATACGGTAAAATAATCGCTACTACAGAAATTACTGAAGAAACAGAAATCACTGGAATCTTCAAGAATGAAGAAAAAGCGATTGAGAACACAACCACCATTAATTTAAATAAAGTTAAAGGAAAAGGAAATACTAGTAAATTCTTAAAAGCAAAGTCTGGCGATGTCCTTACATTAAAAACTAAGAGTCTTTTTAATGAGGAGCAGGATTTAATGAATGCTTTAAAAGTAAGTCATGACGATGTTCAAGGATTAGACATTGAAGTTTCTTTTGAAATTACTGAAACTAACAACAGAGAGTTAGCAGAAATGGATCAGGATTTCTTTGACAAGTTATTTGGTAAAGATGCTGTTACTTCTGAAGATCAATTAATAGTTCGCTTAAAGGAAGATGCTCAAAAGCAATTTGCTCAACAGGCTGATCAAAGGTTATTAAATGACGTTACTGAGCATTTAGTAGACAATACAAAATTTGATTTACCGCAAACATTCCTAGAAAAGTGGATGCAAACTGCTGGAGAAAACCCTTTAACTGAAGAGCAAGCTAAGGAAGAATACGCTAAGTCAGAAAAAGCATTACGCTATCAATTAATTGAAGGTAAGTTATTAAAAGATAATGATATCCAAGTTCAATTTGAAGACTTAAAAGCACATTCAATTGAAATGATTAAAGTTCAAATGGCGCAATTTGGTCAAACTAACCCTTCGGACGAGGAGTTAGAAGGCATCGCCGCAAGAGTTCTATCAAACCAAGATGAAGCAAGAAAATTAAGCGAGCAATTGGTAAGCCAAAAACTATTAGCTTTTTACAAAGAAAATGTAAACTTAAAAGTAAGAGAACTAAACTACGAAGAGTTTATTAAGGAAGTTTACAACTAAATATAACAAAGAAATTTAAGTATATTTAAGGCGTTAAACTTTTTGTTTGACGCTTTTTTGATTAAATTGATAAAAATTATAGTTATTATATGGATTACGGTAAAGAATTTGAAAAATACGCTACTAAGCACCACGGAATAAACAGCATGCATTACGACAAAATATTAAGCAGTATGTACCCACAAGGTATGACACCTAATATTGTTGAAGAAAGACAAATGAATGTTGCTATATTTGATGTATTCTCTCGTTTAATGATGGACAGAATCATATTTTTAGGAACAGGAATTAATGACCAAGTAGCAAATGTTGTTCAGGCACAATTATTATTCCTTGAAAGTATTGACGCTTCAAAGGACATACAAATTTACATTAACTCTCCCGGTGGAGGTGTATATGCAGGATTAGGGATTTATGACACTATGCAATTCATAAAACCAGATGTAGCAACTATTTGTACCGGTATGGCCGCATCAATGGGAGCCGTATTATTATGTGCAGGAGCTCCTGGGAAAAGATCTGGACTAACTCACTCTAGAGTTATGATTCACCAACCATTAGGAGGAGCGCAAGGACAAGCTAGTGATATTGAAATTACAGCTAGAGAAATATTGACTTTAAAGAAAGAATTGTTTGAAATTATAGCCAACCATTCTGGACAAACTTATGATAAGGTTTATGATGATTCTGATAGAGACTATTGGATGAGAGCTGATAAAGCGAAAGAATACGGAATGATTGATGAAATATTAGTTAGAGAAAAATAGAAGACGATGGCGAAAGAAGAATTATCTTGTTCATTTTGTGGAAGAAAAAAACCAGAAACCAGCTTATTAATTGCTGGTTTGGATGCTCACATTTGTGATCAATGTATTGAACAAGCTCATGGAATTGTTTTAGAAGAATCAACAGAAAATGATGACGATGCACTTACTGCAGAGTTTAATTTAAGAAAACCTAAAGACATTAAAGCGTTCCTTGATGAGTATATTATTGGACAAGAATTTAGTAAAAAAGTAATTTCAGTAGCGGTATACAACCACTATAAAAGATTACTTCAACCACACAGTGATGATGATATAGAAATTCAAAAAAGTAACATTGTCATGGTTGGACAAACCGGTACGGGAAAAACGTTAATGGCAAAAACTATTGCCAAAATGCTTAACATTCCTTTGGCAATTGTTGATGCAACTGTACTTACGGAAGCAGGTTATGTAGGAGAAGATGTGGAAACTATTTTAACGCGCTTATTACAAGCTGCCGACTACAACCTTGAGAAAGCTGAAAAAGGTATTGTGTTTATTGATGAAATTGATAAAATTGCTCGTAAAAGCGACAATCCATCAATCACAAGGGATGTTTCTGGTGAAGGTGTTCAACAAGCTTTACTGAAGCTTCTTGAAGGAACTGTTGTGAATGTTCCACCAAAAGGAGGAAGAAAACATCCAGATCAAAAATTTATTGAAGTCAATACTGAAAATATTTTATTTATTGCCGGTGGAGCTTTTGACGGAATTGAACGTGCAATCACCAAGAGGCTAAACATGCAAGCTGTTGGTTACAGTGCTTCAAAAGATGATGACAAAATTGATGAAGATAATTTATTACAATATATCATTCCTAAAGATTTAAAAGATTTTGGTTTGATTCCTGAAATTATAGGACGTCTTCCTGTGTTGACATATATGGATCCTTTAGACACTAAAACACTTAGAGCAATTTTAACGGAACCAAAAAATGCAATCATCAAACAGTACAAAAAATTGTTTGAAATGGATGAAATCGATTTTGAAATTACTGATGATGCTTTAGAGTATATTGTAGAAAAAGCTATTGAATACAAGCTAGGAGCAAGAGGGCTACGTTCTTTATGTGAATCTATTTTAACAGACGCAATGTTTGAACTTCCAAGTGCCGAAGATAAAACCTTAGTAGTAGATAGAAATTACGCTGAAAAGAAATTAACAAAATCCAAATTAAGTAAACTTAAAGCTGTTTCTTAATTATTAAATTTTCAACATATAAATGCCATTACAAATAACAAAGTTATAACGTAGTGGCATTTTTTTTAAATATGGCAGATAATAGTCCCATAGGTGTTTTTGACTCAGGAGTAGGAGGTATTTCTATATGGAAAGAAATACATGAATTACTTCCGCGTGAGAGCACCATTTATTTAGCGGATAGTTTTAATGCTCCTTACGGGCAAAAAAGCAAGCAGGAAATCATTAATTTATGTGTTAAAAATACTGAGCTTTTGCTAGAAAAAGGCTGTAAAATGATTGTTGTAGCATGCAATACAGCCACAACAAATGCAATAAAATATTTAAGAAAAACTTACGATGTACCTATAATTGGTATTGAACCTGCAATAAAACCTGCTGCATTAAATTCTAAAACTAAGACAATAGGTATTTTAGCAACAAAAGGAACTCTTTCAAGTGAGTTATTCAACAATACTACTGAGTTATATTCAGAAAACATAAAGATAATTGAGCAAGTTGGAGTTGGTTTAGTAGAATTAATTGAATCAGGAAAAATAGATTCAGTTGAAATGACTAACTTATTAACCAAATACCTAACACCTATGATTAAGGAGAATATAGATTATTTGGTATTAGGTTGTTCTCATTATCCGTTTTTAATACCTAAAATAATAAAAATACTTCCTGAAAACATTTCAATAATTGACTCTGGAAAAGCTGTAGCTAAACAAGTACAAAGTATTCTTAACAAACAAGATGCATTTAGTTCAAATAATAGTTTAAAAAATGAATTTTACACCAATAATAATATTCAAGTTATTAAAGCGATATTGAACGACAAATACCCCATTTCTAATTTAGATTTTTAGATAATTTAACGGCTATCATATTTAAACAAAAAACCATTAAAAAAGGGCTGTGATTTTATCACAGCCCTTTTTTAATTATATATACTTTAGCTTACGGCTGAACCATAACACATTTTTCCTTAACAGTTATTTGATTTTTGAATGTTTCAATTTTATCTTTTTTAACTTCACAATAGCGTTTTTTACAACTCCATCCACTTCTTCCACATGATGCGAACATAACTGATACTACTGCTACTAAAACGATACTTTTTTTCATCTTACTTTTCTTTTAAAAAAATAACCCCCAAGATTATTATATTGATTAATTACAATGTAAATATATATCAAATAACTACAACTATAAAACTCAAACAGCAATGTAAATAGCTGTTTTTAAGGTTTTTACAGTTTCTAAATAATGAATATAACAATAAAAAAGAAGATTTAATGATGATACTTCAGCAAATAAGCACTATCATTACAATATTCTAAAACAATAGTCTTTTCGGATGAAATACATATAATATCGATGAAATACACCTGTGTGTATATGTTTTCGATGTTATGTTATTCGCGCATAGTAAATATTTAAAAGAAAACACATGAATTAGTCTATAGCGTTAAATTAAAGCGATGTAAAATAAAAAAGGTAGTGACATAACATCACTACCTTTAACCTATAATTATTTGAGAATATTATCTTACACTAATTTAAGAGACTGAATACTATTTTTTGTCAGAACAACTTGTTTTGACAGCCTTAGAGGCACAACAAGATTTTTTAACCTTGTCTTTACAACAGGGTTTAGTGCAATCTTTTCCACAACTATTTTCTACCCCAAATATCCTTTCATACTTACAACAACCATGTAAGCTATTATAAGCTTCATTAGTTGCTTGAACTCCTTCCGTATCGTGACCAATAGCCGCCATGCTTTTCTGAATTGTTAACACATCGGTTTTCCTCTCATTAATAACTAAACTCAAACTTTGACTTTCTGAGCTCCATTCTGCCGATTTTACTCCTTTAGTTTTAAATGCCGCTTTTTCTATACGTGATTTACACATATCACATATCCCACTAACTTTTATAGCAACTTTTTTATTCTTTGATTTTTCTTGTGCATTAATTGCTATAACAGTAAATAATAGCACTAAGGTCAATAATTTTTTCATTTTATAAATTTTAATTGTTTTTATTATTCTTATTCTCACCAGTGATTTTAAAACCTGATGCTAAACCTATACTTATTAGACTGATTATCAACCTAACAAATAGAACTGCAAGTTACTTATTTTAAAGTAAATCGTAATCCAGCATAAACAGTTGTACCTTGAATAGGTCCATGGATGATAGTACTATCAAAATACGCTCCAAACGGATCATCAGCAGCTAAAATAGGATTATCTTGTTTATATCCTAAAACATTTTCTCCTCCTACATACACTTCAAATTGCTTAGTAAATACTTTAGTAACTTGAACATTTAACCTACTATGAGGATTGGCATATTCCTCTAACTGATATTGTATAGGGTTAGCACTTGTGTTTGGTAAACGTTGCTTTCCTATCCAGTTCCACGTAGCATCAAATTTCCAACGTGATCCTTTATCATTTAAGAAATGTGTTTGATAGGATAGGTTTGCCAACACTCTACTTTTTGCCAATAATGGTTTTGACAACCTGTTGTGTTGATAATCAGTAACCACATTATAGTATTTATAAGACAAACGTAAAT
>Ga0209291_1001598_pt1 | contig 19865 bp, 16 predicted proteins | sample GOMGulsemesocosm_FD_184633 | JGI IMG/M metagenome (GOLD analysis project Ga0209291, IMG submission 184633) | Methane-oxidizing microbial communities from mesocosms in the Gulf of Mexico - GOM9B Gulf of Mexico (SPAdes) (version 2) | ecosystem: Environmental > Aquatic > Marine > Cold seeps...
TTAGTTGAGTTTAAAAATATAAGCATAGCCTTAGTTATGGTTATATTTTTAAGCGATAAATAGATTTAAAAGAAACTATTTAATTGTGCATTTTGATTGGTATTAGTGTTAAATCTATAATTATTTATTCCATATTTCCCAAGCTTTTTCTGCTTGTAATTCTAACATTCTTAGTCCATTAACTGTTGTTGCTCCTTGTTTTTTTCCTTTTTTTAGAAAAATAGTTTCTTCTGGATTATATATTAAATCGTACAGTAAGTGCTTATTAGTTATGAACTTGTATGGAATGTCTGGACAGTCCTTAATGTTGGGAAATGTTCCCAATGGAGTACAATTGATAATTAAATGATATTCCGCAATTATTTCAGGGGTTAAGGAGTTGTAATTATAGATTCCGTTTGTGTTTCTTGAGACAAATTGATATTGAATGTGTAATTTTTTTAAAGCGAAAGCAATAGCTTTAGATGCTCCTCCTGTACCAAGAATTAAAGCTTTGTTGTGGTGTTTTTTTAAATAAGGAGTAAGTGATTTTCTAAATCCGTATTCGTCTGTATTATATCCTTTTAACTTTCCTTTTTTACTAATACGAATTGTATTTACAGCTCCAATACGTTTTGCTTTACTGTTGAGTTTGTCTAGGTGTGTAAAAATAGCTTCTTTGTATGGAATGGTAACATTTAATCCTTTTATATTCGCGTCTGATTTAAATATTTTAGGTAAGTCTGTAATTTTTTTTAAATCAAAGTTGGTATAAGAACAATGATCTATTCCTTCTTTATTAAATTTTTCCGAAAAGTATTTTTGAGAAAAAGAATAAGAAATATTTCTTCCTATTAGTCCGTATTGTTTATGTTGTTTTTTTGTTTCTGTGTCCATACCATTCAAGAGCTACAATTATAATAATTCCAAGGCAAATATAACCAATAGCGATTACTGTTTCCTGATTGAATTCAGGAATATATCTTTTATAATCTGCTATAATTTTTTCATGATTAACATTCATTTCAAAAACACCATTAATATTGGTTTTGTAAATAGTGTTTTTCCATGGCCAAACAACTCCTAGTGAGCCAATAATAAAGCCTTTTATTACCGCAATTGTTTGAAATTTATATTTGTTTAATAAGTGATTCATTACATGAGAAAATGTAACCATTCCTGTTATAGAACCAATGGTGAAAACTGCTAAAACTAAAAGCATTCTCATTCTGATAGGGTCATTTATAAAACTGAAATCACCAGATAGTATACATACGAAGCTATCATATAATGCATTTACTGAGTCAATTAAAAGGAGTACATAGTTTCCTAATATTATTAGTATGAAGGAGCCTGATAATCCGGGGAGTGTCATCCCTGAAACGCTAATAATACCACAAAGAAAAACAAACCATAAAGCGTCATTTTCCATAACAGGGTCAAAAAAACTAATCGCTAAACCTATTATTGCTCCAATAATTAAGTAGGAGATTGATTGAAAGTTCCATTTTTCAAATCGCTTACTTATGGAATATATAGAGCCGAGGATCATTCCGAAAAAAGCGCTCCAAACATTGAGTTCGTAGTGAATGAGTAAAAAGTCAAGTAGTTTTGAAACGGTAAAAAAACTAATGAGCATTCCAAAGATAATTGTTGCTAAAAATTGTCCGTTTATATATTCATAAAACATTTTAAACCTACCATTGAATAATAATTTGAAGGCAGTTTTGTTTATGCGTTGTAAGGAGTAAATAAACTCTTCATAAAAACCTGCAACAAAAGCAACAATACCACCTGATACTCCTGGGACTTTATTGGCAGCTCCCATGGCAATACCTTTTAGTACCAGTAGAAAATAATCTAGTGTTTTTCTGCTTGTGTTCATGTGTTCGTTTTCGAGCCTATTTTTTCTAAAATAATGATACTAAAAAAACCTATTCCCATTAAGAGTACGGCGTAATTTATTTGTGCGTCTAGTTGATATAATTCAGTAAATTTATTAGGTGATATACTTTGTTGTAAAACAGGAATTTCTACTCCTTTAGAATTCATTCTAGTAGATAAAGTTTCTTTCCAAGGCCATATTTTATTTAATGATCCAATAATGAAGCCCGTTAATATTGCTAAGGTTGTATTTTTATGATTGTTAAATAGCCATTTTAATAATTTACTAAAGCTCAATAGCCCAACAATAGCTCCTGCAATAAATATTAGAATGTTTTTGATATTGAAATCATGAAAAGCATCGCTTAAAGTTTTGTAAGCGCCTAATAATACTAATATAAAAGCTCCTGATATACCTGGTAGTATCATTGCGCAAATTGCAATGGCTGCAGCTAAAAATAGAAAAAGGGGGTTGTCATTATTCGTTAAAGATGGTAATGTTGTGATATGATATGCTAAAAATGAAGATATTAAAATGGATGTAATAGCAAGATAATTCCAACTTTTAATTTGCTTGGCAACGTATAATATACTAGCTAAAACCAATCCGAAAAAGAATGCCCATATGAGTATTGGGTGGTGTTCCAATAGGTATTTAGCTAAACGCATAAAAGAGACAAAACTGATAAAAATTCCTATGAGCAAGGACAGTAAAAAATTTCCATTTACTTGTTTCCAAACGGATTTAACTCCTTCATTTTTAAGATTTTTTAGTAAAGAAAAGTTCACTTGGCTAATTGACGAGATTAATTCTTCATAAATTCCAGAGATAAAAGCTATTGTTCCTCCTGAAACACCAGGAACTGCATCTGCAGCACCCATAGCCATTCCTTTTAATGTTATAATGAAGTAATTGAATAAATTTCTTTGCATTTTTTATGTCTGAATTATAATAACTTGTGAAACTGTTTCTTTTTTACAATATTTAGCTTTAATCTTGAAAAAAATAATTCAATTTAATTATTTAATAGTTGAGTGAATATAACAAAGTTAGTTTATTTCTGGTTACTTTCAGCTTTAAAGGTCAGACATTTTTTTATGAAACTTGTAGTAGATCTTAGAAATTATTTTGAGATCAAGTATAAAAAAAATAGGTTGTTTTATATTTATAAAACAGCCTATTTTAAGAATTTAATTGTTGTTATGGTGTATTAGTAATTTTTTAGAATATCCTGTACTGATTGTCGAATTATGATGTCAGGGAATAATTCTTCAAGAATAATGATGTAGTCTTTGTTATTCTTAAGTCCATTTACTAAGTGATATTGTCCTTTTTCAACTTCATTCAAGGTGTAGTATAACCCTGCTAATCGAAATTCTAATTCTGCTTCTTCAGAGTGAAATTCCAATCCTTGTAATAAATTTTGAATAGCGCTATCGTTTTCTCCAAGAATTAATAAAATATCAGCTCTGCGATTCCAGATTTCAATTTCATAGTTTCCTAGTTCAATTATTTTTTGATATCCACGTTCTGCTTCTTCATAAAAATTCATTCGAAAGTTTATTTGTGCATACCTTTTCCAATAAGAGATATTTTGTTCATCAATATCAATAGCTTTGTTGATATAGTATAATGCTTTTGGATGGTTCTTTAACTTGTAATAAAAGTCAGTTATTGCTTCCCATCCCTTGTCTAATAATGGGTCTTCATGAACTGTTTTGTAATAATATTGAATAGCCAATTCAGTATTGTTTAGCTTTTCATAGCAGTTACCAATACGTAAATATGCAAATGAAGTAGGATCATCAAATTCTAATGTAATTAGGTAATTTTCAATGGCTTCATTGTATTTATTTAATTGTTCTAAAATTTTCCCTTTTTCAAAATAAGCACCTATAAAAGTATCGTCAGAAATGATTGCAAAATCAAAAGCTGCCAATGCTTTTTTATAGTCATTCTTGTATAGGTACTGCTTTCCTAATTGATGCCAACCTACTTCAGAGTATGGATTGTTTTCTAAAAAATCATTTATAAATCCAATTGCCTCATCCGGTTGCTCTAAAAAGTCAAAGCAATAAATGATATTATATAATGCTGCATAATCTTGGTCATCTTCTTGTAAACATTTTTTATAGGATTCTTTAGCAGCTTCAAAGTTTTCTAAATAAAGATATTCGATACCAAGTAAAGAGTAAATATCAGCCCGTTCATTAGAAAAACTTAAGGCGATATTTAATACCTCAATGGCTTTGTTATGTTGGTCTCTTTTAGAATAAATTGTGGCTTTTTGAATAAATATTTCTTCGTTGTTTGGTTCAATAAGGTATAGTTTGTCTAGAAGCTTTTCTGCTAAATCCAGTTTATCCTCAAAAATATAAAGTTCTATTTTAAAAAGCGTTAATATAATTGATGATGGGTGTTGTTCTAAGCCTATTTTTATTGCTTTTTTTGCAAGAGCAACTTTACCAATTTCTAAATAGTGTTGAATGATGTTTTCAAATTCTAGAGAATCAAAAAAGAAAATATTATTGGTCTTCAACATTTTCTCAAATTTAGTAATCGAGAAGTTGTATTCGTCATCATGGCTTAATTGCATAGCATCTTCATTTTGGTTACTACTAGCTATCTGGTATTATAAATTTAGCGTAAAGTATTATAGTTATAACTTGTTTGTCACAGGAGTTATTCACAACTTAATTAACAGTGTTGTATAGTAAATTACAATAATTAAGCCATTTTTGGTTGTATTTTGTTGAGAGTGTCAATGATAATGTTGCATCCTTCTATAATTTCAGCGTTAGTAATGGTTAATGGAGGGGTAATCCTAATTGCTTTTGGTTCAAATAATAACCAAAATAAAATCAATCCTTTCTCTTGACAGTCAAGGATAATTTCGTTACAAATTTCTGGTGTATCAACTAATAGCGCTAACATAAGGCCTTTGCCACGGATCTCCTTTATGAGTGGATGAATTAAATGTTTTTTGATTAAGGCTTCTTTTTCTAAAGTCTTTTGTATTAGGTTAGTTTTTGTAATTTCTTGTAGTGTTGCTAATGCGGCGGCAGCTATGACAGGATGTCCGCCAAAAGTGGTAATGTGTCCAAGTTTTGGTTTGTCCTGTAATAATGTCATTAATTCAGTTGAAGTCGAAAATGCACCTATTGGCATTCCGCCTCCCATTCCTTTTCCCATAACAAGAATATCTGGGGTGCAATCGTAATTTTCAAAACCAAACAATTTTCCAGTACGTCCGAAGCCTGATTGAATCTCGTCTAATATTAATAAGGCTCCAGTTTCTTTGCATTGTTGTTTTACAAGTTGCAAATATTTATTTTTTGGTTGAATAAAACCTGCAGCGCCTTGAATAGTCTCTATAACTACAGCAGCAGTTTTAGAAGTTATTTTTGAAATATCATCTAAATTATTGAATTCGATGAAATTTACATCAGGTAATAATGGTCTAAAAGACTGTTTACGTTCTTCATAACCCATAATACTCATAGCTCCTTGTGTGTTGCCGTGATATGCATTTTTAGCAGAAATGATTTCGCTACGCCCAGTTGCTCGTTTTGCAAGTTTCATAGCACCTTCAATAGCTTCAGTACCTGAGTTTACTAGGTATACTTTTTCTAATGATTTAGGGAGGTTATCGGCTAATAGTTTTGCAAGTTTCACTGCGGGCTCTTGAATGTATTCACCATAAACCATCACGTGTAAATATTTGTCAACTTGAGTTTTTATTGCATTGATTACTTTTGGGTGTTGGTGGCCTAAGGAGCATGCAGAAACACCAGCTACAAAATCTAAATATTGTTTTCCAGAAGTACTATATATATAACTTCCTTCAGCATGAGATATTTCAAGAGCTAATGGGTGAGGAGATGTTTGTGCTTGGTATGTAAAGAACTCTTTTTTCATGTGTTGTTTTTTTAATGATCACATGTAGCCTAAAGTGTTTAAATAATAAGCTAATGATTAATTGTAATATTTAGGTTTCATAATACTATTTTTTAATACTATGTTTAGTTTAATCCATTTTTTATTGTTTACTGAAATCTCAGAAGCTTGTTCTGGAATAATTTAAAAATTAACTTTTTCATAACATTGTAATGGTTGTTATGTTCCAGTTAAAAATACTTAATAGAGTGCTTGTGTTTTTTGGGTTTTTAACAACTAATGCAGTTAATTGTGATATAATTTTGACTACTATACGTTTTTCTCTGAGTTTTTCAGAGGAAATTAAATTTTTTGATAGTTTTAAAGTATCTTTCTCTTTAAAGTTTAGTTCACAATGACAAATTGTTTCTTCACATGTACACCATGAGATAAAAGTGTCAAAATCTGAATTTGTAAACTCTTTTAAAGTAACCATTTGTATTGGGGTATAAAATTACAAGCTAACTATTATTTATTTGTCTTAAACGTTTTTTTTCGCTGTGATCGGAACTTTTTTTTAGTAAATTCAGGTCTTTTCTTAGGAGCTATTTCTGATTTCTTTTTAGCTGATTTTTTTAAGGGTGATATACTACGTAATTCATTATCCACAGGTTCTAATATACGTTCTTCTAAGCCCTTTATTTTTGGTAATATTAACGGAGGATCATCTTTGAATAAATCAGCGACTGAAAGTATACGTTCATCACCTCTCCAGTTAAATCCACGAAGTTTTCTAGCGTTTTTTGGATACATAGAATCAGGTGTTAACTCTCCTTCAGGGGATCCTACATAAGTAATTTCTTCTATTTGGTTGTCAATAAATTTGATATCAATATTACTACATAATGTTTTACTAATTCCTATGAGATGTTGATCTTCATTCCTAGAATATTGAATATGAACGGCATTTTTGTTAATATTTACATTATAGAGTTTGTTTTCATCATTGAACAAGCCAATTAGTTCTTTCCCTTTTACTTGGTTAAAACCACTTATAGAGTCTTTATTGATTAAAAACGCATTGTAGAAAACTTTTAAAGAGTCTAGTTTGTTGGTTTTTAAATTATTCAATAATTGAATAGTGTCACCAATCATTTGGCTATCTCCTGACCACAATACAGGTTTTCGTATTAATTTTGTGATTCCTGTTTTTTGGTTGATATAAATGGAGTCACATTTACCATTTATATCTAGCTTATAAAGCTTAGCATTTTTATAGCCTCTAATAATTCTGTTTTCAGGTTTTCCTGTAACCATAAGTGTATCTGCATGAATGTAGATAGAATCGTTTTCTTGTAATGATTTTACAAGGGCTTTTTTAGTAATAAAAACAGAATCTTTTTCTTTGAAAATTTCAGCATAATGGCCAGTAATAATGCTATGATTGACTGTGTCGGTAACCTTAATATTGTTGGTAGCAGAAGCGAAATGTTTCTTCTGATTGAAGTACATACTATCTCCCTCAAATATTCTGTTATTGTAATATATTTTTGAGTTTTTTACAAAATACCCTAGGTCGGCATTAGTATCGTAGTAGCCTCGTTCACAGTGAATGGTTGTCCCTTTGTGTTTGATGACTGACTTTCCGTACATGTAAGCAATTCCTGAATTTGAATAAAAATCAAGATGACTTGAGTTTAAGGTGTATTCAGGGTTTTTAATATCAACATTTCCTATGAATTGATATTTCTGGCTGTCCATAAAGTATCTACCTATGACGCTATTGATGATGTTTTTCTCATGATTAACAACCCCCCCAGTATTGTAATATGCTTGTTGTTTTAGTTTGTCAAAATATAGCGTATCAGTACGTAAGGTAGATTTTGGTTCGGTTAAAAGCACATCGCCTGCGGTAAAGGCTAATTGAGTTTTTCCACTGTAATTAGCTACTTTGCTGGTAAGTTTTATAGTATCACCTTGTTTGATAATGACTTTTCCAAAAGCAGCAATAGAGTCTTCTTTAGCATAATGAAAAGCTTTGTCACACCACATTTCTATGCCGTCATGCTCGATATATATTTGTTTTCTACTGTTTCTGGTTAAAATGGTAGCCCCTGGGTATTCTGCTTCATTTTTATCATAATAGGGTGCTGTTACTCTGATTTTCTTTTTTTCTTGAGAAAAACTTAACATGCAATTGAAGCATATGAATAATAGTAAATATGTAGAAAAATGTAATTTCAAGTGTAGTAATTTTATGTTTCAAAAATAGCTAAAAAACTTAGTATGTGATGATTTTTAAGAGGATTTTAGGAAATCATCTTTGCTTTATAAAAACAGCAAGCCGCTAATACACGATTTTCTTGTCTAATTAGCGGCTTTTTTTTTATGAGGGGAAAAGTTTGTTTAGCCCTTCATCCATGCATTTCTTAATACAACACGCTTATCTGTTGCAGGTAAATCATCAGGGGTCAAAGTGTATGTTTTACCCATTGGCTCGATAACTTTACCTTCTAAAGTAACTTCTTTACCTTCTCTTTTTACTACCATTTTAATTGCATCCCCAGGGGTCCATGCAAATGATGCGCCAACTAAAGCTTGAATATTAGTAAGATTGTATTCAGTATTATTAATAGAAACTAATCTGTCATTTGGTTTCACACCTAATGTAGTTAAGAATGAATTGGTGCTCTCTATAAAGAGTACTTCTTTTGTTTTTTGATCTACAGAGATGTATGGTGTTTGCATATCTTTAAGTAAATAACCAGTTTTACCTTCTTTACTTTGTATGCTTAACCCTAATTTGTCAAAGAATTTTGTATAATCAATTGGGGTATTACCAACCACGTGAGTATTGATAAATGTTCTAACTTCTGGGTATGTTAATGCTGTAATGTCATCAAATAATACAGCATCAATAAATGGCTTTTCTACACCGTATTTAGTAGATAGTTTTTTCATCATATCTAAAATACCATGTGTTCCGTTACTTTGTTCCCTAATGATTAAATCAATACACATTCCTATTAATGCTCCTTTTTCGTATACATTAATGTAGTTCCCTTTATATGGCTCTTCTAAAATGTTTTTACTCATTTTAGTGAATGACATAGTATCATTAAAAGCTTTTGAGCCATTTACTTTGCCTAGAATACGTTTGTAAAATTCATATTCATCAACTAAACCTTGGTTTACTTGAAATAAATTAGCGAAGTACTCCGTTACACCTTCATACATCCATAGGTGTTCAGACATTTTTGGATTATTATAATCAAAGTTATGAACTTCTTCGGAGTGTACGCTCAATGGTGTTAGAATATGGAAAAATTCATGAGAAACCACATCTTTCATAGATTCGGCTAATGCTTGTGCAGGCATTGCTTCAGGAAACACCACAGTTGTTGATGTATGGTGTTCTAAGGCTCCAAAACCATTCGCGTCATTTTGCATGCTTGACATGTATAGTAAAATACAATATTTTTTAGTAACGTTAACGTTTCCTAAAAAGGCTTTTTGAGCAAGCATCATTTTTTCCATTTCAGCTTTAAGGTCAGTTGCTTTTAGTGTATTGCTAGGGGAGTATACACTTAAAAGAATTTCCATATTCCCAATTTTAAATGTCGCGTTATTTTCTGGAGCGTACATTATTGGATTGTCGGTAACTTCAAAATATCTTTTAGTAATGAACGTATCATTGTCTGCTGAAATATTAGTATCGGTTAATGCAGTGTTTCCAATAAGATTGCTAGGATGAGCAATGTTTAAAGTATATGGGAGTTCTTGATGTTCTTTAAAATAACCAACGAAACCATGTAGGTTAAGCATAAAGTTTTTTCCTTTTAAAATATTTGTTCCGGCAGGAGAAAAGATATCATGAGTTTCTTCAGTATCGTATGTGTCATTTACTAAGTAAGTGATTTTAGCAATAGATTTAGCGTTATTGATTTCCCATGAATTGTCATCGACATGAGTAACAGTTAATTCATTTCCGTTAACATCTAATGCTTTTAAATTTTCAATATACTTACCGTAATTGTCCGTAGAATATGTTCCGGGAACAGTTTTTGGTATGTGAAAAGTTGCGGTAGTTGTTGTAAAGCGTATAGGGGTCATTTCTACTTGAACCTTGTCATCAATTACATTATTTAAATCGATATTCACAGTTGTTATTGCTGTTGTTTTGTTTGCAATAGTAGAGTTTGTTTTTTGTGTTTTACAAGCTATCAGTAATGATAACGATAAAACTGCAAGGCTAATTTTCTTCATTTTGGATCTTTTTAGTTCTAGATAAGACTTTCATATGTCAATTTTGTTACAATTTTTAATAAAATTTTAACAAAGTTAGCTAAAAAACGATAGTTTAAGAATATAGTATAAACAATGGTAAATAGCTTATATGTTTAAAACGTGCTATATTTGTTTTGAATTAAAACAAATATTAAGATGGAAAAGAGATACTATTATTCGTTATTAATATACTGCTTTGTTTTTGGTATTGCTTCTGCTCAGAAGTATAAAAAGATGATTGAATCAGAAGCTTTTTCAGTTACAGAAATTCAACAGGCTGCAGAACATCATTTTTCTGTTGTAGGAACTGGAAAGGGAGTAGGTTATAAATCTTATAAAAGATGGGAAAATAAAGCTTTAATGTTGATGGATGAAAATGGAATGTTAAAGTCTCCAAATTTTTATTATAACGAATATGAAAGGTATCATCAAGAGGTTAATTCAAATGTTTCAAAAGCGGCTTTTCAAGGGGCTTGGGAGCAATTAGGTCCTACAACTTGGGATGACTCTAATTCTGACGGATGGAATCCAGGTGTAGGAAGAATTACATCTATTGGAATTGAGTTATCTAATCAAAATCATATTATTGTAGGAAGTCCAGGAGGAGGAGTTTGGAAAACAATTAATGGGGGAGGAAGTTGGATTGTTTTAAGTGATAATTTAGCTAATATAGAGGCGTATGCCTTAACTATAGATCCAACATTAAATTCAACGTATTATTGGGGCTCTACTGCGGGTAATATATACAAATCAACAGACAGTGGGGCAACTTGGGCCTTACTTGCCGATGTTGGAGAAGGTGTTGTGAATAAAATTTTAGTACATCCTACTAATTCAAATATAATGTTTTGTAGTTCGACAGGAGGGATTTTTAAATCTATAAACGCAGGTGTTAATTGGTCATTAATTCATCCTGGAGCCACTTACGGTTATGATATTGAGTTTAAGCCAGGGGACACTAATACAGTATATGCTTCTGGGGCTACGTTTTATAAGTCAACAGATGGTGGGTCAACATTTTCTGCTCCTGAGGTTTTTACACAATGGACGCAAGAGTATATTAGCGGTGGAACAAACTGGACTATTGCTTCAGCGAATCAAGACGGTACAATAGCTCCAAAATCGGGTAATGGAATGGGGCATTTTTATAAAGGTAATTTTAATGATGAAACCACACGTTTAATTTCCAACTCAATAAACTTAACAGGAGCTGTTAATCCAAAATTAAAATTCTCATATGCTAATGTTAATTGGGATGGGGATGTTGATGAGATTAAAGTATTGTATAAAACATCATTAGCAGGATCATGGACAGAACTAGCAAACTATACTACGGAATCAGTTATTTGGACAGATATAACATTGAATTTACCAACACCAACAGGAACTTATTATATTGCTTTTGAAGGGCTGTCAAATTGGGGGAGAGGTGCTAATTTAGATGATATATCTGTGGAAACGACAAATTTAGGAATAGTATTTCAAGAAGATTTTGAAAACTCGGGAACGGCTTATGCTAGTGGTGCAAAAATGTTAGGTGTTTCTCCTGATAATCCTGATATAATCTATATGTTAGAAGAGAGTGAAGGTGTATTCGGAGGCTTCTATAAATCTATTGACAGTGGTGAAACGTTCACTTCTATTGATCATACAGGTAAAAATTATTTTGGTTATAGTTCTGCGGCTGATGATAACAGTGGTCAAGCTCCTAGAGATATGGATGTTGTAGTAAATCCAGTAAATGCAAACGAAGTACATATCGCAGGTATTTTAACTTGGAGATCTACAGATGGAGGGATAACCTTTAACATTACATCACAATGGACACCTAATAATGCAATGTCAGAAGGAATAGGATACTGTCATGCAGATGTAGATATTTTAGAGTTTGTAGGGGGGAATTTATATGCAGGGACAGATGGAGGTGTTTTTGTAGCAGAAAATACATCTGTTGTTAATGCAAATTATTATAGGGATTTAACATCTGGTATAGGTATTCGCCAATTCTATAGAATTGGTATTAGTCAAACAGATCCTGAAGTAGTGACTGGGGGGGCTCAAGATAATGGAAGTTCTGTTTATAATGGAGGAGCTTGGAAAGATTGGTTAGGAGCTGATGGAATGGAGGGCTTTGTTGATAAAAACAATTCTAATATTTTGTATGGAACTACTCAAGGAGGTAGTTTGTATAAATCTATCACTGGCGGAACAACTTATTTTGGTATTAACACTCCAGAAAATAAAGAAGGAAACTGGATTACTCCTTTTGAGCAAGACCCAACAGTGGTTAATACAATTTATTCAGGGTACGACCAAGTGTATAAGTCTATTGATGGAGGTAATACTTGGGTGTTGCCAGCGATTTCTCAAAACTTTGGAGGAAACATAAATCATTTAAAAATAGCTCCATCTAACAATCAAATTATGTATGCAGCAAGAGGAGGTAATTTGTATAAAACAACAAATGGAGGTGCTACAAATTGGGCAGTAAAAACAGGTTTTTCTGGGAGTGTAAATAGTATCGCTATACATCCAACTAACCCTGATAAAATTGCTTTAGCAACAACAGGGTCAGGTAAAGTTTACGTATCTGCAGATGGCGGGAATAGTTGGGCTTCATATTTGTATAACTTGCCGGATTTTAGTGCTTTTGCAGTTGTATGGGATGATAATGGGGATGATGGTTTGTATGTAGGAATGAATTATGGAGTGTTTTATATTGATGCAACTTTTCCTGGAGATTGGCAATCGTTTAGTAATAACCTTCCTAATGTTGAGATATCAGAATTAGAAGTAAATACTACAAATGGTAAATTATACGCAGGTACTTACGGTAGAGGTTTATGGAAATCTGACTTGTATAGTGAGGCATTAAGTATTACTGATGAGGTTTTTGATAATCTTTTGGTTTACCCTAATCCAGTGAATAATCAATTAAAACTTTCTTGGGATAAAAATGAAATAGTTACAATTAAAGTGTTTGATGTAAATGGAAAGCTATTGCATTATGCTAAGGAACAACAGTTGTTAAATACATTTAAAATTGACATATCGTCATATGCATCTGGTATATATTTTGTAAAAATTAATACGTTGGATAAATCTGTGACTAAAAAAATAAGTAAAGAATAATACGAATTAGTATACTACAATAAAAAAAACTAAAGAGTAAACATGAGTTTTTTTTATTCAAAATTTAAGCTGTAAAAAATAGTTGATAATAACTTTAATAAAAATATTTTTCATATTAATTTTGATTTTTTGTGGTGTATTTACTTGTAAATCTGATTATATAGAGTTGTAATGAAATTGTCAATCATAATTGTAAATTATAATGTGCGTTACTTTTTGGAGTTGTGTTTGAAAAGTGTTGCAGCTGCAATCACTTCAATTGATGCGGAAGTTATTGTTGTAGATAATAATTCTTCTGATGAAAGCTGTAAAATGGTCCGAGAATTATTTCCTAAGATACGTTTAATAGTAAATAAGGATAATGTTGGTTTTTCTAAAGCAAACAATCAAGGAGTGGCAATTGCAAAAGGTAAGTATGTATGTATATTGAACCCGGATACAGTGGTTGCAGAGGATACGTTTTCTCAGTTGCTCAATTTTTCAGAATCAAAAAGTAATATAGGAATAGTTAGTTGTAAGCTCATAGATGGCTCAGGGAAATTCCTTCCAGAGAGTAAACGAAATATTCCTAGTCCATTTATTGCAATTAAAAAAATATTTGGTTTCTCTAAAGGGTATTATGTTTCAGATATAGGGATGAATGAGATAGGTAAAACACCTGTTTTTGTAGGGGCCTTTATGTTACTTACTAAAAAAACATATCAAGAAGTTGGAGGTTTTGATGAACGATATTTTATGTATGGTGAGGATATAGATTTATCTTACAGTATTTTAAACGCTGGGTACGATAATTATTATTATGGTAAAACAACGGTGATACATTATAAAGGAGAAAGCACTTTTAAGGATGAAGTGTATGCAAAGCGTTTTTATGGAGCTATGAAATTGTTTTATAAGAAGTATTTTAAACGCAATTTATTATTTGATATTCTTGTAGCCATAGGGGTAAAAGTAATTCCATTAATGAAAACGTTTTTGAAAGATGGTGTTCCGGTAAATAAGGATAAAATGTTATTAGAAAATGATAAAATATCATTTAAAGAAATTATAATAACATTTGAAAAACAAGAGTTTTTTTATAGAATTCGACCTAAAAATGCTAATTTTACTGTGGGTAGCGACAGTTCTGAAAGTAGAGGAGAGGTTATTTTTGTAACCTAATTTTGTTGCTTAAATCCTAACAAATTCTGTTTTTATTTACTAAATTCGCAGACTGAAAATAATAATTCACTTATATTTTAAGAATATGGCAAAGTTTGAATTAAAACTTCCAAAAATGGGAGAAAGTGTTGCAGAAGCAACTATTACATCTTGGTTAAAAGAAGTTGGTGACACCATTGATATGGATGAGCCGGTTTTAGAAATAGCAACAGATAAAGTTGATTCAGAGGTTCCTTCAGAAGTTGATGGAGTAATTGCAGAGATACTTTTTAATGTTGATGATGTTGTTGCTGTAGGAGAAACAATAGCGATTATAGAAATTGAAGGGAAAGGAATTGTTGCTACTGAAACACTTCATAAAGATACTACGTCAGCTGCGGTTGTAGAAATAGAAAAAACAATTGTAGAAGCTAAAGGTTCAGTTTCGGCAGTAGCTGATTTTTCTGATTCAGATAAGTTTTATTCCCCATTAGTGAAAAATATAGCTAAGGAAGAAGGAATATCAGTAGCAGAGTTAGAAGCAATACAAGGATCTGGAAAAGAGGGTAGAGTTACTAAAAATGATATGCTAGCATATCTTAAAAATAGAGAGAATCAACCTGTAGTTGCTGTAAGTACACCAAAAGCTTCAGCTCCAGTAAAAGCAGCTACACCAAAAGTTCCAATCAAAGCTAATATTACTTTACAGGAAGGTGATGAGGTTGTTGCAATGTCTAGAATGCGTAAGTTAATTTCTGGGCATATGATGAATTCTGTGCAAACATCTGCTCACGTACAATCATTTGTGGAGTGCGATGTGACTAATATTTGGAATTGGAGAGCTAAAGTTAAGGATGCGTTTTTGAAAAGAGAAGGTGAGAAGTTAACATTTACTCCTATATTTATGGAGGCAGTAGCTCACGCATTAAAGAAATACCCAGGGATGAATGTTTCGGTTGATGGCGATAATGTTATCCAGCGTAAAAATATTAATTTAGGTATGGCCGCAGCATTACCTGATGGGAACTTAATTGTACCAGTTATTAAAAATGCCGATCAGTTAAACCTTGTAGGAATGGCTAAAGCTGTAAATGGATTAGCTGGTAAGGCCAGAGGAGGGAAGCTGAGCCCAGATGATATTCAAGGAGGAACATATACGGTAACTAATGTTGGTAATTTTGGTAGTATCATGGGTACTCCAATTATCAATCAACCTCAAGTAGGAATTTTGGCTTTAGGCTCTATTCGTAAAACACCATCAGTTATTGAAACACCAGAAGGTGATTTCATAGGGATTAGAATGAAAATGTTTTTATCTCATTCATATGACCATAGAGTTGTTGATGGAGCTTTAGGAGGAATGTTTGCTAAATGCGTAGCTGATTATCTTGAAGCTTGGGATGTAAATAGAGATTTTTAAGTAGTTAATTACTTTTAGTAAAATCATATTGAAAAGCGCACTTAATAAGTGCGTTTTTTTTTGTCTTAACTATTCTTGATTGTTGTAGTTGATTCAGTTTAATTTGGTATTGTGATATATTCATAATTTAATTTTAAACCTATATTACGTTGTTTAATAAACGTAGTCAACAGTTAGGGGATATTGTGCTGTAACTGTAGCTTTGTTTACTTAATTTATGATCATTTTAAAATTGAGATGAATTTTTTAGTTCTCTTGATTTTGAAATGTGACATAATGGTAAGCATCACGGAGTATTTTTAGTACTATTCGATTTCCAAATTTAATTTGTGAATTCCTCGAGGCTCTACCTCGAGATGGATCATTAACCTATAACCATAGTATGGTAGAGGCAACTAAGGTTAAAAATAAAAGAAGCTCTTTTTTAAGGAGCTTCTTTCTAAATAATTTTGAATTGAGGAATGTTTTTTAATAAAGATATTCTAAAGCTATTCTGTCATAATAACTTAATTCACCTTGTACATGTGAAGGGAAACATGCGTTCATAATAGAATTATTGTCGTTACTAGCTCCAGCAGTCCCCGGAATATATACCGCGCCTTCTGAACCTGAATTTTCTCCGGTTTCTCCACATGATTGTCTAGTATCCCAATCAGTATGTCTTAAACCTATTGCATGACCAATTTCATGAGTCATTAATCCTTCTATAATTTGCGTATCATTTGAATTATTAGCACCTTGATTAATTCTTACCCAATGACCTGGCAAGCCATTATGTCTAGGGAAATTAGCTCTTCCTCTAATATTATCAGCAGGAATATCATATGAACGGTAAACGACTATATCACTATCATAGAACTGCGTACCAAAGACTAATTGCATATTAATATTTGAGTTTAAATTATTAAAATTATTTATGGCATATTGCAAAGCTGTTCTAGCAGTTTGACTTAGAGCATAAGCTCCACCAGTATATCCTACAACTCTAATAGATGAAGGGTTACTTACTAAGTTATAAGTACTATATTGCTTGTTTTGTGTAGTTCCTATTTTCATTAATTCTTCGTGTGAAATAGTTACATCTCCTTCAATTTCGTATACATCTTCTATGTTTCCATCAATAGTTTCAAAAGAAATTTTTTTAATATAATCGGAATTTAAATTAATTTCTGTTAGTTTATTAATTACTGCAATAGAGATTTTATTTTCATCTACTAGATTTTCCTCATTAATATCCAAATCGTTACTACATGAATTAAGAGTTATTAATCCTAAAAGGATAGCTGTTGTTTTTAAAAAATTACATTTCATTATTATAAAATTTAGTGTTAATACTATATAATCCCTAAAAACAATATTTTGTTACCCAATTAGTTAATTTGTTATTAAACAGGTGTTTAAGGTTGTGTTATGGTGGATAAATAATACTACAACAAAAAGTTATATTACAAAAACAGTAGCTTTATGACAACTGAAAACGAATATGTTATTTATTTTATATTACTGTGTTTGCTATAAATAAGAAGCTTAATATTTGAAGTATAGGCTTTTATATGGCTAATTATGAGAGCAAATATGGAATCGAATAAAATTTTATTATGGTTATAAATTATTCCCTATAAAATGTTTTTTTTGTAAAACTAAAATCCAAAAGTTTAGAATTATAATATTTAAGAATTTATATTTTAAGCTTGTTTAGTCAGGTATAAGGTACTTTTCGTAATAATAATTACTTGTCATTAGTTAATGATATTCCGTTCTATTTGAGTGAGGAGGGATGAAATATAAAATGAATTACTAATTTAAAGATAATTATTTTTTAAGTACGATCTACTAAAATACATTGTATATTTGTGAGTAAATAATTGTATTAATGGAGCTAAAGTTACATAAGCCAATTTGTTTTTTTGATTTAGAAACAACTGGTATTCAAGTGTCAAAGGATAGAATTGTAGAAATATCAATATTAAAAGTATTCCCTAACGGTAATAAAGAAAGTAAAACGTGGTTGGTAAATCCGGAAATGAAAATACCGGCAGAAACTACAGCGATTCATGGAATTTCTGATGAAAAAGTAGCCAATGAGCCTACTTTTAAAGAATTAGCTCCAATAGTATATCAAATGATAAAAGATTCAGATTTAGCAGGATTTAATTCTGATCGATTCGATATTCCATTATTGGCAGAAGAAATGTTACGAGCAGAAATTGATTTTGATATGAAAAATACAGTGACTGTTGATGTACAAACTATTTTTCATAAAAAAGAGCAACGTACTTTAAGTGCAGGATATAAATTTTATTGTGGTAAAGAACTTGATGGAGCACATTCAGCTGCAATAGATACTAATGCTACATATGAAATATTATTAGCACAGTTGGAGCGTTATCCTGATTTAGATAATACTATAAAAGAATTGAGTGAATTTAGTACTCGTAAAAAGAGTGCTGACTTTGCGGGATTTATAGTATTTAATAAAGAAGAAAAGGAAGTGTTTAGTTTTGGGAAACATAAGGGTAAATTAGTTGAAGATGTGTTGCAAAATGAGCCTGGTTACTACAATTGGATTCAAAATGCAGATTTCCCATTATATACTAAAAAAGTATTGACAGCAATTAAATTACGGCAACTGACAAATAAGTTTTAGTAAATGAAGATAATTTGTATTGGTAGAAATTATACGGAGCATATAGCGGAATTAGCTAATGAAAGACCAACTGAACCAGTAGTTTTTTTAAAGCCTGATACAGCAATGTTATTAAAGAAACAACCCTTTTTTATTCCAGATTTTAGTGATGATATTCATCATGAAGTTGAAGTTTTAATAAAGATTGATAGGATAGGAAAATATATCGATTCGAAATTTTCTCATAAATATTACAGTGAAATTGGCTTAGGAATCGATTTTACAGCAAGGGATTTACAGGCTAAATTAAAAGGAAAAGGATTGCCTTGGGAAAAAGCAAAAAGTTTTGATGGTGCTGCAGTAGTTGGGAAATGGGTTGATAAGCGTAAATTTGAATCTATGGATGCGCTTAATTTTTATTTGGAAAAAAATGGGCAGAAAGTACAAGTAGGAAACACAGCTAATATGTTGTGGAAAATGGATGAACTAATAGCGTATGTATCGCAATATTTCACATTGAAAATAGGAGATATAATCTTTACAGGTACTCCATCAGGAGTTGGTAGGGTTGTAGCAAATGATACTTTAGAAGGTTTTTTAGAAAAAGAAAAGTTGTTTTCAATTCGTATAAAATAAAATATCTGCAGGGTATATAACGATAACTGTTTTTATAGTATAAAATAAATATTACAGCATATGGAAGTGAATTATAAATTAGATAAAGTTAGAGAATTAGCATCTGGTGACGAAGATTTTGTTACTGCCATTGCTGAAGCTTTTTTAGAAGAAGTTCCAGAAGCAATTATTCAAATTAATGAAGGAATTAGTAATAAAGATTTTTCTCAAGTATATCAAAATGCACATAAAATTAAACCTACTATTCAAATGTTCGATATCGCAATATTAGAGGATGTTGTAGTGCTTCAGGACTGGGGGAAGTTTGAAAAAGGAAATGATGATGTTTCAGCTGAACAAGAGCGTGTTACTACAATAATTACTGCAGTTGTATCGGAGCTTAAATCTGATTTTAGCATGTAATCATTTTTAATAACCAAACCCTTTACGCGATTGTGGGCAATGACAAAGATCAATTATATTGGTTTTCGTTAGAAAATTAGAAATCCTTTAACTTTTGGATTTTTAGGATGGTTTTTTCGTAGCTAAAATTTTACTCGAACGGATAAGTTTTACTAAAAGCATAACAGTTTCTTAATAATACATGAAAGCAGAAATTATAACTATTGGAGACGAAATACTCATAGGTCAAATAGTAGATACAAATTCCGTATTTATAGCTAAGGAGTTAAATAAGATAGGAGTTTCTGTTTGTCAGATTACTTCTATTCAAGATGAAAAAAAACATATTCTTACTGCCTTGAGAGAAGCAGAGAATAGGGCAGATATCATTATTATTACTGGAGGTTTGGGACCGACAAAAGATGATATTACTAAACATACAATTTGTGAATATTTTAATGATACTTTAGTTCAGAATGATTCCGTTTTAGTACATATTACTG
>Ga0209291_1001600_pt1 | contig 19858 bp, 16 predicted proteins | sample GOMGulsemesocosm_FD_184633 | JGI IMG/M metagenome (GOLD analysis project Ga0209291, IMG submission 184633) | Methane-oxidizing microbial communities from mesocosms in the Gulf of Mexico - GOM9B Gulf of Mexico (SPAdes) (version 2) | ecosystem: Environmental > Aquatic > Marine > Cold seeps...
GCTTTACTTGAGAAGTACTCTTGGTTAGTATTGGGAATGGAATATGAATATATATTATCGTTTGATGAAAAAAAAGGAGTGCTTACCTCTAATTATGGGAGGAAATTTATTAAACAACAATAAAAAAACTGCTAACACTATGTAAAAAGCATTAAAACGACTTTTTGCACAAGCCGTTAGCTGTTATTCAGAATAAATACAAAAAATGAGTAAAGATTGGCAAGACATAGAGAAACTAATTCAACTGATAAACATATCAATTGAGCCAGAATCAAAAGTCGAACATGATGTTCAAATGCCAGTTATTAACTCTCCGTCTAATAGAAGTAGACAGTGTGATTTAGTAATATACAGTGGACCTAAACACAGGAGAACTATTACATTGTTTGAAATTCAAAATAGAACATCTAAAGTTGATATTAATACTTTTAATGGTTGGTTATTAAAACTTGAAGAAGTTGGTGCTCAACATTTGGTTTGCGTCTCAAGATTGGAATTTCCAGAAAGTATTAAGGAAAAAGCTTTATCATCTGGTAACAAAGTAAAACTCATTACTTTGAGTCTAATTGAAAAAGATAAAATTCCTCTTGATTTATTTAAAATGAAATTTAAGTATGTTGAATTTAATATTCTTGAATCTAACCATGGTGATCTGGCATACTCCAAATCTGAAACAGAGGCTTTGGGCATATATGATTCAGTCAAAGAATATGCTAAAAACAAATCTATAATCAATTTTAGTGAAAAAGTTTTTTCATATGACAAGCTTGAAGTTATCTCTCTATATGACATATGTAAAAAATCAGTTGGACTTTTACAGGTTGACAAAATAGGAATACAAAAACTTGATTTTAGAAGAGATAGTGGACAACCACTTTATCTTTTCATTGATGGAAAATTTATACATATAAAATTAGTTATGGAAATCAAATGGGAAAATAAAACCATTGAATACCCCGTGAGTATCTTATCCTATGAACAGTTAATAGATGGAAGCTTGGCTTGGGTATTTGAAGGTCAAAATGAAACCCCAAGTGGTCCTATTTCTTTTAAAATACCAATAATTAAGAAAGGCTCACACTATCAAATAGCAGGAATAATGACTTCTAGCTCTTTTGATGTAGAACTTTTACTAACTAAACAGAGAGAGGAAAACCAGAACAGCTAACAATGACTATACGTAATGCGGTTTTTCTGTAGCACGAAAGGTCAGTGCAATTAAAGAAGTCCACCAATACTTTAATTTGGTATTTAAAGTGAATAATCTAAGAACAAAATATTAACATTAGGCTATGTGCGTAATTGAGGGTTTACCTCTTTGTAAATCCGTATTAAACGTTATGTATTATTAATAGAAACATATTGGACATTAGAAGGAAAATAAAGAAATGTATATCTGAAGTTTGGGATATTAGAAAAATGAACAAAGAGGTAATTGCATTATGTTATCATGCTCAAAAAGTTAATCAAGAATATGAAATTTATTTAACTGGACATGATGATTATTATGAAGACCACACAACATGGTTAGTGGAGAGAACTATGAGCCCAAAAATAATTATCATTATTTAGGTCTCGAATCCTTAAATATTGACCTTGAAGAGTTTTATTGTATTTACAAAAGTGAAGTTCTAAATTATATAAATGATAACGTTTTAGACTTCCCTAACAATGTAGCTTATTTCATTGTTGAATACCCTGGAGGAAATCCTGAACTACTGTATGAAAGGGAAAAGTACATAACAAAAAATAAACGCCATTAAAACTATCGTTTATTTGAACGTCTAAATTTTGAAAAATATATTAGGTGTGTAAAACTCTTATTTTTTTATCTCTGGTTTTAAAACCAAGCGTGCCATCTGGCGACTTCTTTGTTCCAGTAAAATAGTTTTACCTCCAGCTAGTCTATTTACAGTGTCACTGTTGTAATGTCTAATGGTAAGTAATTCAACATTTTCGTTGTACTTTACTAAGTAATCAGGGTGTAATAAATCCAGTAACTCATTTAAATTATATTTATCATCTATTAAAAATGAAAAACTCACCGCAGAGTTTTGCATTAAGTTAATACGAATGTTGAGGTCTGCTAAAATGGAGAAAATATCTTTTAAGTTGTCTTCCACCACAAAAGAAAAATCTCTTGGTGTTAACGATAATAAAAGCTGATTAGCCTTAAAAATAAATGAAGGCACCTTACTGTCATAAATCATAGACGATTGAATCATGGTACCATCATCTAATGGTTTTATAAAAGACTTAATAAATAAAGGAATCTCTTTATTCTTTAACGGTTGAATGGTTTTGGGGTGAATAACAGAGGCACCATAGTAAGCTAACTCAATAGCTTCCTTAAACGAAATTTGTTTTAGTAAAACTGTGCCATTAAAAATTCTTGGATCAGCATTTAACATACCTGGTACATCTTTCCAAATAGTTACTGATTCTGCATTACCAACAAAGGCAAAGATAGAAGCTGTAAAATCAGAACCTTCTCTTCCTAACGTTGTGGTTTGGTTCGTGTCAGTTCCGCCAATAAATCCTTGTGTAACTAATATATTGTTCGAATCTAGTAAGTGTGATATGTTGGTATTGTAGTGAGTTGAAGTGGCATCCCAATTAATTTTGGCTTCACGCCATTTGTTAGAGGTGGCAATAACTTGTCTAGCATCAAACCACTTACATTTAAATGCGTTTTCTTTTAAGTATTCCGCAATTATTGTAGTCGACAATAGTTCTCCAAAACAAATAATTTGGTCATATTCAAAGTTGTAATTTTCCGATTTGTTGGTGTTCAACTTGTCTTCTAAGTCTGTAAAGTGGGTGTGAAATATAGAACTGTTTGTTAAATTCAAATCATTTATAATGGTTTTATGAAAGCTTTTGAACTCCTCAAAAATTGATTTTATTCCCTTTTCATTCCAATACGCATCTATTAATCGTTCTAAAAGGTTTGTAGTTTTACCTATTGCAGAGACAACAATTATTAATTTTTCATGTTTGTGAAGGTTTATTATTCTACCCACGTTTTTAATCGCTTCAGCATCTTTTACAGAGGCTCCTCCAAATTTAAATACTTTCATATAGTCTATAATTCATCTGTTAATCCCAGTTTAAAAAGGGATTAATTACCTAATCAATACAAAAATAATTGTAATTTTGATTGAATAAACCAAGGTGTGAAAAATTTAACAACAATTAATCATTTAAAACAACAATTTTCAATTGAAAACTTTGTTGAAAAAACCGTGAATCAATTTAATAAAGATGCATTTGGATTAGTTGATGAAGAAATTGATGTGCCGCCATTGGATGCTCCAAATGTATTAGAAGCGTTAATTGTTGAGGTTCAGCAGCTTTTAAAAATGCTAAGTGATACTAGTAATTTGCAACAATTTATTTATAAGGTAGATTTGAATGAGAAAAAATGGATCTATTTTACCTCTTTTCAAAATTATGAACTTTTAGCGGAAGAGGTTATAATTAGAGAGGCTCAGAAGGTTTATTTACGCGAAATGTTCAAGTAAGTATGTACCTGCTCCTAAAATAGTTTTGTAACAAAAAGTGACAAAAGTCTGTTTTTGAAACTGATATAAGTCAACTGCTTATGGGCGGTGTTGGCCAGTATTAAGTCTACCTTTGCTTCAAAATAAAATGTAAATTAATGAAGTTACCTTACGCAGAACCGTATAGAATTAAAATGGTTGAGCCAATATCTCAATCTACTAAAGAACAAAGATTAGAATGGATTAAAGCAGCAGATTATAATTTGTTTAATCTAAAATCTGACCAAGTTTATATTGATTTATTAACTGATTCTGGAACTGGAGCTATGAGTGATAGACAATGGGCAGAAGTAATGTTGGGTGATGAGAGTTACGCAGGGTCAAGGTCATTCTTAAAATTAGAAGCTGCAGTAAAAGATATAACAGGTTATACTTACTTTATTCCAACACATCAAGGACGTGCCGCTGAGAATGTATTATTTTCGGCAATGGTGAAAGAAGGTGACATTATTCCTGGTAATTCACATTTTGACACCACAAAAGGACATATAGAATTTAGAAAAGGTAAAGCAGTAGATTGTACTATTGATGAAGCGTTTGATACAAGTGTGTATCATCCATTTAAAGGAAATGTAGATTTAAATAAGTTAGAAAACGTATTTAAAGAAAATCCAAAAGAAAAAATTCCTTTCATTGTCATGACCGTAACGTGTAATACAGCTGGTGGTCAACCGGTGTCAATGGAAAACATTAAAGCAGTCTCAAAATTATGTAAATCGTATGGTATTACAATGATTTTTGATTCAGCTAGATATGCAGAGAATTGCTATTTTATTAAAGAAAGAGAAGCAGCTTATAAAGATGTTGCAATAAAGGATATTGCTAAAGAAATGTTTTCTTATGGTGACGGAATGACTATGAGTTCTAAAAAGGACGGCTTAGTTAATATGGGTGGAATTATCGCTTTAAATAGTGAAGAAGTATATAGAACAGCCATTACATTCAATATTATGTATGAAGGTTTTATTACCTATGGTGGAATGAGTGGCCGTGATATGGGTGCTTTAGCTGTGGGGTTATATGAAGCTTTAGAATATGATTATTTAGCGAGTAGAATTACGCAAGTGCAATATTTAGGTGAAAAAATGGCTGAATTTGGCGTGCCAGTTCAACAACCAATAGGTGGACATGCTGTTTATGTGGATGCTAATAAATTTGTGCCAAATATTCCAAAAGAAGAATACAGAGCGCAAGCCTTAGCAATTGAATTATATATCGTTGCTGGTATTCGTGGTGTTGAAATCGGTACTATTTTAGCGGATAGAGATCCTGTAACAAGAGAGAATAGATATCCAGAATTGGAATTAGTAAGACTAGCCATTCCACGTAGAACATATACACACAATCATATGGAATACATTGCTGCTGCATTAGAAACAATTTATAAATCAAGAGCAGAAGCAAAAAAAGGATATAATATTACTTGGGAAGCCCCAATAATGAGACACTTTACAGTAAAGCTTGAAAAAGCAAAGTAGATATCAGACAAAAGATACAGGGTGTTTAATCCAAAAGTAAAAGACTAAATCTATTATTTGAAAATTATAATACGTTGTTAATGTCAGTTCGAGTGATTTTGTGGTTTTTCAAATGAAAAACCGCAAAATTGTATCGAGAACAGAATGGTAGTGCATCCAATTCTATCACTTATTTGTAGGTGAGGGTGTTCATTAGTTTGATTTTTCCGTTACTTTTTCATCAATAAAAAAGTGACAAAAGTTGAAAATAATTGAGACGTCAAATTATAAATAGAATTAAAAATATAAAGGTGAATAGTAGTTGTTAAAACATGCTGTTCACCTTTTTTAGTTTATTTGGAAAGGTCAATAACCATATTCAAATGAAGCCAATTTGTAGGGCTGTCAATTGTTCCAAAAAGAAATTTATCAAAATTAATTCCCCAATCTAATAAGTTTAATTGCCCTTGAAGGACTAATTCTGTCGGTGATATTTCATTTTCACCTCTAATTCCAGTAGCAAACCATATTACATTGTGTTTAATTCCTTTAATGGTCAGTACGCCATTAATTTGATACCAATCTATTCCCATAGTGTAAGTATTGGTTGTTTCAAAAGTTATTCTGTCTCCTTCTTCTTTTAAAAATAACCCAGGGGATTTTAATTTTTCACTCAAACTACTATCATTACTGGCGTTTAATGTATTAGGGATAATGTCGAATGAAATTTTCAGATCTTCTAATGGGTTATCCAAGTCGGTTCTTGGAATAAGTTCTAAATTTAAATTCTCAACTAGGCCACTAAATTTTGAGCTGCAATGTCCATGCGATACAGCTAGATTAATGTGTTGTGGGTGATGCTTGTTTTTGTTAATCGGTTTAGTAGGTTTACATGAGGTACTTAAACCTGTAAACCCAAAGACGAGACTAAGTGTAAGTAGTGCCGTTAATGGAATTAATAAATGTGTTAACTTTTTCATACTATTTAGTTTAGATGTTTTTGTAAAGTTAGGTTCAGTTTTTTACAAATTAAGTTAAGGGGTGTAAAACAATGTAAAGTTTTGTAAAAGCATACCCATATTATAAGGATTCTTTCTAATTGCTTTTTAAATGTAGGAATGTCATTTCTCCGATAAAAATAAATAAAATAATATGCTTGTAATTTAAGAGATTTTTTACATTTGCAACACTATTAATAGTACAATAAAAATATAATGGATAAATTTTCATTTGTTGGTAATGCAGACGTAAATGCTATTGACGAACTTTACACAAGATACACTAACGATCCTGAAACTGTTGACATAGGTTGGCATAAGTTTTTTGAAGGATTTGATTTCGCAAGAACTGATTTTGAAGAAGGAGGAATTCCGGAAAATTTTCAAAAGGAATTTAAAGTAATTAATCTAATTAATGGTTACCGTTCAAGAGGTCACTTGTTTACACGCACTAATCCTGTTAGGGATAGAAGAACGTATGAACCAACACTGGCAATAGAAAACTTTGGATTAGAACAATCAGATTTGAATTCAGTTTTTCAAGCAGGTAGTCACGTTGGATTAGGAGCTGTAACTTTACAAGCTATTATTGATGATTTAGAAGCATGTTACTGTCAGTCAATTGGAATAGAGTATGCTTACATGCGTGAGCCAGAAAGAATAAAATGGTTTCAAGATTCTATTGAAATTAAAAATAGACCAAAATATTCTGTTGAAGAAAAGAAAAAAATATTAAAAAAATTAAATGAAGCCACTGGTTTTGAACAATTTTTACAAAAAAAGTATGTTGGTCAAAAACGTTTTTCTTTAGAAGGTGGTGAAGCATTAATTCCGGGTATTGACAAATTAGTACAAAGAGGTGCTGAATTAGGCGTTGAAGAAGTGGTTGTAGGAATGGCACATAGAGGTCGTTTATCAACTTTAGTAAATGTGTTTGGTAAAAATGTACAATCTATTTTCGGAGAATTTGACGGAAAAGAATTTGATGATGAAGATGAAGAGTTTGATGGTGATGTAAAATATCACTTAGGATATTCAACTGATGTTGTTGCTGAAAATGGAAAAAAAGTTAATTTAGTTTTAGCGCCAAATCCTTCTCACCTAGAAGCTGTTGCTCCTGTAGTGCAAGGAATTGCTAGAGCAAGAATTGACAATGTATTAAAAGACGAAAAGAAAATATTACCAATTATTATACATGGTGATGCTGCTGTTGCTGGTCAAGGTGTTGTGTATGAGGTAACTCAAATGGCACAGTTAGACGGGTATAGAGCTGGTGGAACTGTGCATATTGTGGTAAATAATCAAGTTGGTTTTACTACTAATTATTTAGATGCACGTTCATCTACATATTGTACGGATGTTTTTAAAACAACATTATGTCCAGTATTTCACGTAAATGGTGATGATGTTGAAGCTGTAGTTCAAACTATGGAAATGGCATTAGAATACCGTCAGAAATTTAATAGAGATGTTATTGTAGATTTATTATGTTACCGTAAATATGGACATAATGAAGGTGATGAGCCTAAATTTACTCAACCTAAATTATATAAAGCAATTGCAAAACATCCAAATCCAAAAGATATTTACTTAAGTGAATTAATTGGTCAAGGTGTGATGACTGCTGAAGAAGGTAAAGCTGTTGATAAAGCAATTTATGATGATTTTCAAACTAAATTTGATTTATCTAAAGACGATAAGCATACCGTAGTAAGAAACTTCTTAAAAGATACTTGGGCTGATTTTAGACAAGCTAAAGCTAAAGATTTTGAGAAATCACCTAATACAGCGGTTGCAAAAGATATTCTTATTCAATTAGGAACTAAATTAGCTACGCTTCCAGAAGGTCATACTTACTTCCGTAAAATTAAAAAATTACTGAAGGATAGAATTAGCATGATTGAATCTAATGAAATGGATTGGGGGATGGCAGAAATGTTAGCCTATGCTTCTTTATTAGTGGATGGACATGCGGTAAGAATTTCCGGTCAAGATGTTGAAAGAGGTACTTTTTCTCACCGTCATGCAGTTGTTAAAGCTGAAGACAGTGAAGAGGAAATTGTGACCTTAAATTTATTAAAGGAAAAACAAGCTAAATTTGATATTTATAACTCGTTATTGTCTGAATATGCCGTATTAGGTTTTGAATATGGATATTCTTTATCTACACCAAACGGATTAACAATTTGGGAAGCACAATTTGGAGATTTCTACAATGGAGCTCAAATTATGGTGGATCAATTCATTATGTCTGGAGAAGATAAATGGAGAGTAGGTTCTGGATTAACAATGTTATTGCCTCATGGATATGAAGGTCAAGGTGGAGAGCATTCATCTGCTCGTTTAGAACGTTTCTTACAGCAATGTGGAGATTTAAATGTTCAAATTTGTAATAATTCAACTCCAGCAAACAACTTCCATTGTTTAAGACGTCAAATTGAAAGAGATTTTAGAAAGCCTTTAATTATTTTTTCTCCTAAAAATTTATTACGTCACCCACGCGCAACTTCAACTTTTGATGATTTAGCAGTAGGTGGTTATCAAGAAGTGATTGATGATGTGAATGCTGATGTGGATAAAGTGGACACGATTGTTTTATGTTCAGGAAAATTCTTTTATGAAATGACTGAAGAAGCTGAAAAGAGAAATGTTGAAAATGCTGCTTTTGTTAGATTAGAACAATTATACCCTTTGCCTAAAAATCAGTTAGACGAAATTAATAAAAAGTATAAAAATGCTAAAAACATTATATGGGCACAAGAAGAACCTGAGAATATGGGAGCTTGGACTTATATGTTTATGGCGTTAAAGAGTCCAGACATGAAAGTTGTAGCAAGACGTGCTTCATCTGCTCCTGCAACAGGGTCAAGTCAAACGCATAAAAAACGTTTAGCAGCATTGTATAATGATTTGTTTACAAAAATAGCTGAGAAATAAATTTAAAAAAATAGTTAACTTTGAGCCGTAAAGTTTAAAGTTGTAGATAATAATAAAGTTAAGGTGAAAATTCAAATTTATTTTGAATAGAAGTCTTCTTCCATTGGAAGGAAAATAAATAACTAAAGAGAAATGGCAATATTAGAAATGAAAGTTCCCTCACCGGGAGAATCAATATCAGAGGTGGAAATCGCGGAATGGTTAGTTGAAGACGGAGATTACGTTGAAAAAGATCAAGCCATTGCTGAGGTAGATTCGGATAAAGCAACTTTAGAGTTACCAGCAGAAGAAGCAGGTATTATTACTTTGAAAGCAGAAGAAGGTGATGCTGTAGCTGTAGGTGCTGTAGTTTGTTTAATTGATATGGATGCAGAAAAACCAGCAGGTTTTGAAGCTAAAGCTGCTGTTGAAGTAGCTGCACCTGTTGTTGCTGAAGCGCCAAAAGCTGAGGTAAAAGCAAGTGCTCCAAATCCAGGGCCAGTTTCTAAAAAATCTGATTCTTATGCAAGTGGACATCCTTCTGTTGCTGCAAAAAAAATAATGGATGAAAATAAGATTTCATCTGCTCAGTTAAGTGGTACGGGTAAAGACGGTCGTATTACTAAACAAGATGTTGTTGCTGCAATGGCTGGTGGTTTTAGTGCTACTGAAGCTTCAGGTTGGGGTGGAACTAGAGATGTAGAAAGAAAGAAAATGTCAATGATGCGTAGAAAAATCGCAGAACGTTTAGTAGCTGTAAAAAGCGAAACGGCAATGTTGACTACTTTCAATGAGGTGGACATGAAACCTATCATGGATATTAGAAAAAAATACAAAAAGTTATTTTCTGAGCACCATGAAACAAATTTAGGGTTTATGTCGTTCTTTACAAAAGCATGTACAGAAGCATTAAATTTATACCCGTCTGTGAATGGGCAAATTGATGGTAAAGAAATGGTTTTGCATAACTATGCTGATATTTCTATTGCTGTATCTTCACCTAAAGGTTTAGTTGTTCCTGTTGTTAGAAATGCAGAGCAAATGACGTTAGCTGAAATTGAAAGAGAAATTAAAAGATTAGCGATTAAAGCGAGAGATGGTAAAATTACGCCAGATGAAATGACTGGTGGTACATTTACAATTACTAATGGTGGTGTATTTGGTTCTATGTTATCAACACCTATTATTAATCCTCCTCAATCAGCAATTTTAGGAATGCACAATATTGTGCAAAGACCAGTTGCTATTGATGGTAAAGTTGAAATTAGACCAATCATGTATTTAGCATTATCTTATGATCATAGAATTATTGATGGTAAGGAATCTGTTAGCTTTTTAGTGAAAGTTAAAGAAATGCTTGAAAATCCAGAGAAAATGATATTTGGTTCTAAAGATCCAATAGAAGTATTATTAGGGCTATAAGCTTTAATTTAAGTATTGAGTTAAATCCGATATCAGTTTATGATATCGGATTTTTTTATGCCTGCATAACACCTGATTTTTCTTTGTTTTTTATTTTACTTAATTGGTAATCACTTTATAAGAAAAATAAAAATAATAATGTATATTTGTGTAAAACAAAAATTATATATTATGAAAAAACTATTTACTATTGTAGGAGCTGGTTTAATCGCTAGTTCTAGTATTGCTCAATCACCATTTTTGAGTAATTCTTATGATTTCAATTCAGCTGACAAACATGCAGCTGGATCAATTACGACTATAGATTCAAGAGACATTAACTCAAATCAAAATAGAGTATCTTATTATACTGAAGATTTTGATGCTGGTTTTGGTACTTGGATTCCAGAAATACAAGTAGGTACAGCAAACTTTAAATTGACTAATGTAGGTCATGATAATCAAACAGGAAATTCTTTTTTAATTCCAACATTAGCAACAACAACACCAACTCAATGGGTTGTTCTTGATTCTGATAAAGATGGTTCTAGTTATACAGATCCAGAAAATGCAACGTTAACTTCTGCTGTTATTGATTTATCTGCTACTGCAGGTGAATTTGTTGCGCTTGAGTTTGAACAATTTTTCGCAGAATGGCAACCGGCTGATACTGAGGATCATACTTATATTGCTGTTTCTGTTGATGGTGGAACAACATGGAATGAAGTTGAAATCAATGAAGGTGTTGGTAGAGATGCTAGACCTAATCCAGAATTAGTATCTTGGGATATTTCAGATTATATCGCTGGAAATGAATCTACTGTTCAGTTCAGATTTAGATGGGATGGAGCTTGGAATTATGGTTGGCAACTTGATAATATTGAAGTTGTTGATATGAACGAAAAGGATATCGCTATCACACAAATGTGGAAGAATGATTTTGGAGGTATTTCTTTTTCTCAATTACCTGTAGCGCATACAGATAGTATTGTTGTTGGTGCAGTTTTAAAAAATACAGGTCATGTTGATCAAACAGGTGTTACTTTTGATTATGTTGTAAAAGATGCAGCTAATGCAACTGTTGCTAGTGGAACTGCTGCTGATGTTCTTTCTTTAACAAATAGTCAATATGATACTGTATTTGTAAATACAAACTTTATGCCTACTGATTTAGGTGTGTATACAGTTGAGTTAACTGCTGTTTCTAATGAAGGTGATGATGATTTATCAACTAATGTTGTAACTGATAATAACTTTGAGTTGACAGCTTATACAATTGCTCAGGATTTTAACGTTGGTTCTGTAGAGGAAATTACATCTTGGCCTACAAAAAGTGGAGAAGCAATTTTTGGAATCTTAGCTGATTTTAAATCTGCTGATGTTGTGTCTGGACTTGACATTAAATTAACTGCTCATACTGAAAATGTTGGTGAGCAAATTAGTGCAATGATTTATGAAAACAATGGAGTAGATGGTTGGGTGCCAGTTGCACAAGCATTTCACACTGTAGTTTCTGATGATTTAGGTGGATTTGTTACTATCGCTTTTGAAAATGGATTTAGTGTTAATGCAACAAGTCTTTATTTTGCAGGTGCTAGACAAAATGATACACCAGCTATGCCGTTGTTTGAAAGACAAGGGAATATTGTTTGGGGGAATTTACAAGGTTTTGATGATGAGGCTGCTTTAAGTGGGTTCTTTGATAGAAAATCTCCTATAGTAAGAGTAAGAGTTAACGCTGGAGAAGTAGGTGTAAATGAAAATGTTGTAAATAACTCATTCTCTACTTACCCTAATCCTGCAAATACTACTGTAAATGTATCTTTAAATTATTCAGGTTCTAAAAACACAGTAATTAAAGTTCTTGATATTACAGGATCAGTTGTTTCTGTATTAAACTTAGGAACAGTTAATGGTGTTAGTACTTCAGCTATTTCAGTTGAAAACTTATCTAATGGAGTTTACTTTATTGAAGTTTCAAATTCTAACTCTAAAGAAGTTAAGAAATTTGTTAAGCATTAAGTATAACTAATTTTATATTTAAAATGCCGTATCATTTGATACGGCATTTTTTTTGTGCTTAATATTTTATGAAGTTGCTGTATTTAATGGCAGTGTGCTTTACTTTTTCGTAATTGAAAATAAAGTATGTTATTAGCTTGATCGTGTGGCTTTCTAAAGGCTTGCTATTTCTGTACCTCTGTCTATTGTTTTGTTTCTAATTGGTAGTAAGTCTAATTATGGTTGATTTGGTTAGGTAAGTGTTTTTTATGTATTTAATTGAGGCTTTATAGGGTAGGTTGATGTCTTCTGTTTTAATAAGATTAGTAAGTTGACTAGATTTATTGTTTCTAGTGAGTAGCGGCTTTGATTGTTTGATAGTCAGATTCGTTTTACTCTAAATTGTTTGTTGGGATTCCAGTGTTAGATTGTGTGCTATTTCAATGTGTATAGCTTGCTTATGCGTTCGTGATAGTATGGTGAGTTACTGTATAATGTAGGTTAAAGTTTAGTGCAAAAAAAAATGGCTTGTATCAGTTAAGATACAAGCCACTTCAATAAAGTATTATTTAATTATTTCTTAGAAATAACTAATTTTTTAGTAGTTACGTTTCCGTTAACGTTTAAAGTGTAAAAGTATACACCGTTAGCTAATTCGCTAGCGTTAATGTTTTCGTTATAAGTACCAGCAGTTATAGAGCCTAAGTTATTGTTATAAACAACATCTCCAGTTACTGAAACAACAGATACAGAAACAGTTGACGATTCGTTAATAGAAAAGTTAATGTTAACGTTGTTGTTAGCAGGATTTGGGTAAGCGTTTAAAGTTGTAGAAGCAGTAGAGTTGTTATCAACTTCTAAGAAATCTTCAACACCTCTTACAATAAATACTGAGTTTGCAGATGATAATGAACCGTCATTATATAATAAAACTCCACTTCCAATTTGAGCAGACTGTACTGAAACAGCATTGTTGTCATCATGGTAAGCAGTGATAGAAAAATCATCACCAGCTACGAAACTTACAAGGTCAGTTAATTTAATTTCAACGATTGTACCTGGTTCTCCAGCTTGAACAATATAAGCATCAGATTGTCCAACAGTAGTGTATTCAGAACCATTCCATTTACCAATTTTTGCGTATAATTCAGCACCAACTTCAGTATTGTTTCCTAAACCAACTTGTACTCTTCCAATTGAAATATCTCCAACTGCATCAAAAATGTTACCCATTTCAGTTGCTACATTTACATTAGGATCTCCTAAATGCTCAGTTGCTCCTGTTGCGATACCATTATCTCTAGCGAAAACTCTTCCTCCAGTAACAATGTTATATAAAGTATCAACGTTGTCGTTAATTGTTTGTTCAGTACCTGTAGAACCAACTCCGTAAGTAATTCTGTAGTTCTTGTCAGTTTCTGGTGTCCATCCATTTGGAGTAATGATAGTAAGAGAATCTCTTGTAAAAGGTGCAATTGTACCTGGTGTAGAGTTTCCTGTATAAACATTAGTTCCGTTATCATCAGCTAAAACAGCCATTGTAGATAAGGCTTGTGGGTTAATTCCACCGTTATAGATAAATGCTCCAAAAGTAATCTCACTTAATTGTGAAGAAGGAATCATATAATAATCTAAAGCTTGAATTCCCATTGACATAAATGTTTGTTCCATGATTAAGTTATCTTCATAACCTTCAACAAATTTAACATCATCAACCATCCAAAAGTAATCATCAGTACTTTCATATCTGAATCTTGCACTTACTGTACCTTGACCAGCAGCGATACTAGTTAAATTAATACTTACTAATTCAGGATTAGCAGTGTTTTCATTTAAAGGAAGTAATTCGTGTACAGGGTAACTGTTGTTCCACGTTGTTCCGTTATCTAAACTGATGTCAATAAAACATGTTCCAGTAAAGTTTCTGTAGTAAGATTCAAACTCAATAGCAACATTTGTATAAGCAGATAAATCTACTGAAGCAGCCATTGTTAACATAGCAGTTCCTGTAAAACCATCACCTTGTATTAATGCAAAATTTCCACCAGAAGTAGAAGCAATTGCTACAGTGTTAGATGTAAACGGTCCATTTGGAGTAGTCGTTCCAATTAACCAATCTTGAGCGTTTCCAGCATCATTAACCCAATCAGATGGATTAGAGAAGTCCATAATACTACCAATTAAATCTCCAGCAGCTCTGTTTTGGTGATTTGGTCTTGTTAACTCAGTGTTTTCGTTAGAAACCATAAGCTTAGTTTCTGCTTTTTGAGCAAAAGACATAGATCCAGCTAATAAAGCCATACCTAAAATGTAAGTTTTTTTCATATTTCTTTTTTTAATTTTTATTATTCCAAATTTAACATTTTAATTTAATCTAGACAAGTCTATTTAACAGATATTTTGTATTTCGTTATAAAAATATTTTTTTATATGAAATTTCGGTGTGATTCAAACTTTTTTGTAATTTCATCAACTTATATAAAATATGAAATTCTTTTTAAAATATAGTCTTCTAATTTATTTTTCAATAGCTTATCTTTTGATTTATTCTTTTGCTGATTTTTCTATTTTAAAATCTAATTCTAATGTTTATTCATTTGTACCACAGGATGCTAATCAAGTTGTTGAAGTGAATACAAGGGAGTTTATGAAGAAAATTGCCACCCAGTTTTTTTATAATAAAGAGTATGTGTTACCCTATTTGGTTAACGATTCTTACTCTGATGTAAATCGTGTTGGAGAAGTTGAATATACCGGGGTTGATATGTCTTCCAATATTATTTTTTTTAGTGAATCTTGGGAAGGTGAAATAATGTGGTATTGTGTTTTAGGAATAAGAGATGTAGATGATTTTACACAGTTTGTAAGTGAATATGGTCATATTACGCAGTTTGAATTAGTTAATGATTATGCTGTTTGTTTATTGAGTAAGTCAGAACATACTAATGATGTTTCTATGCACTTAAAACAAATTTCAAAAAAAAATGTGAAATCTATTGATTCAAAGATTGATTTATCTAAAATTTTTGATGCTAAAAATGAAATCAATTATTATGTATCTTCTGAAGATAATGAATATATAACAGACGGTTTGGCTTCGGTCAAATTTAATACAAATAGAATTGTTCTGGAAGGTGAATATACCACTGTTGGGTCTATTGAATCCGTTGAGACTATTACTCAAAATGTAAATTTAGAGTCGGCTTTATCTCTACGAACAACGTTTAATTTATGGCGTGAGGCTTTGTATTATAATGAGTTGATATTAGATTATGAAACAACTAAAGTTGTAACGACTAACAAGGTGGTTCCAATGCATGTTTACCCAGGATTAAAAGCTGTTTTTATTGGAGGAAAGGGTAGTGACTGGAGCTCGTTAGTGGATAGTGTTGATAGACAAAATGATTTTTTTGTAGATTATACGAAACAAAATATTGAATATTTAAAAGAGTTAAGTTTTTCTTTAGGTTATAGGATTGTAAATAATGATTTTATTCTAGCTAATGACTCAGTTTTTAACGGTTCAGAAAACAAAGTAAATGTAACAAATAAGTTGTTTGAATTAAATATATTTCCGGACTTGTTTCCAGAGAGAATACGTTTTGTTGATGATAAATTATCTCCTCCATCAATGCTATCGAATTTGAAATTAAATGTGTTTAAAAATGTGTTGAATGATGTAGTTAAAGTAAATAAATTGGAGCAAATATATTGCTCAGTTAAGTATTCTGATGATCAAACTAAACTGTTTTTAAACGGGGAAGTAGTGTTTAAAGAAAAATCGGGACATTCAATAATTGAATCAGGAGTTATGTTGATTCAGGTTTTGAAGTCATTAGAAACGGTTACAAATATAGAGTGATTTCTCTGCTGGTTTGATTCAAAAATTCAGCTATAAATTATCTTTAGAAAAGTGTAATAGCAATGAGCTGACTAGGTTACTAACGCGTAATGTTTAATAGTTTCTAGCCAAAGGGTAATACTTTAATGTAAAATATTATTACTTTTGAAAGTATGAATAAAAACACTAGTTTAGAATATAACACAGAAAGACCAAAAATGTTGATTCCTGAGTATGGAAGAAATGTACAAAAAATGGTTGATTTTGCTGTTACTATTGCTGATAGAGACGAACGTAATAAAGTCGCAACAGCTATTATTGCTGTGATGGGCGAGTTGAAACAACATTTACGTGATGCTGAAGATTATAAGCATAAACTGTGGACGCATTTGTTTATTATGGCAAATTTTCAATTAGATGTAGATTCACCGTATCCTTTACCTGAGCCTGAAAAGCTAGCAGAAAAACCTGAAAGAATGACATATCCGAAAGGAACTGTAAAAATGGGGCATTATGGTAAAACAGTTGAGAAATTAATTAGTGTAGCTGTTGAAATGGATGAAGGTGACGAGAAAATAGCTTTAATTAAGACTATTGCGAGTCTTATGAAAAAATTTCATTTAATGTTTAATTCAGGTTCTGTTGAAAATGAAAATATAGTTGCACATCTGGAAAAATTATCTCAGGGTAAATTAAAGATAGATGATTTAAGCTTTTTTAGTGATACAAAGGATATTTTAAAAGTAATAGGAACGCCTAATTATAAACAAAGTTATCAAAGTTCCTCAAAAAGGAGTAACAGTAACCGTCATAGAAATAACAGCAATAAGAATAAAAACAACAACAACAGAAAAAGATATTAATTATGGCAACTTTTGAAATATACGGTGGAAATGAATTGAAAGGTGAATTAGTACCTCAAGGGGCAAAGAATGAAGCTTTGCAAATATTGTGTGGTGTATTATTGACTGATCAAAAAGTTACGATTAGTAATTTGCCAGATATTATTGATGTAAATAAATTAATTAATTTATTGCAGTCAATGGGGGTTAAGATTGAAAAAGTTGAAAAAGGAACTTATATTTTTAACGCAAAAAAAATTGACTTAGATTATTTAGACACTGAAGATTTTGCAACTAAAGCGTCTAGTTTGAGAGGGTCTATTATGATTGTAGGTCCTTTATTGGCTCGTTTTGGAAAAGGATTAATTCCTAAGCCAGGTGGTGATAAAATTGGGCGTAGAAGGTTGGATACCCATTTTGAAGGAATGGCTAAATTAGGAGGGAAGTTTAAGTACAATAAGAAAACAGCTTTCTTTTCTATTGAAGCTAAAAAATTAAAAGGAACATATATTCATTTAGATGAAGCTTCTGTAACAGGAACAGCAAATATTGTAATGGCCGCAGTTTTAGCAAAAGGTGAAACCGTTATCTATAATGCCGCTTGTGAGCCATACTTGCAACAGCTTTGTAAAATGATGAACAAGATGGGGGCTAAAATTACTGGTATTGGCTCAAATAGATTAACGATTAATGGAGTTAAAGAGTTAGGTGGGTGCTTCCATAGAGTTTTACCTGATATGATTGAAATTGGTAGTTTTATTGGAATGGCTGCCATTACAAATTCTGAAATCACAATAAAAGATGTTGCTTTTAAGGAATTAGGAATAATTCCTAACGTTTTTAAAAAATTAGGAATTAAAATGGAATTAAGAGGGGATGATTTATTTATTCCTAAACAAGATAGTTATGAGGTAGAGTCATTTATAGATGGTTCTATTATGACAATTTCTGATGCACCATGGCCAGGATTTACTCCTGATTTGTTAAGTATAATTTTAGTAACAGCAATTCAGGCTAAAGGAGAGTTGTTGATTCATCAAAAAATGTTTGAATCAAGATTGTTTTTCGTGGATAAATTAATCGATATGGGGGCGAAAATTATTTTGTGTGACCCGCATAGAGCAGCAATAATTGGTTTAGATAGAAAGAATTCTTTAAAAGGAATTCAAATGACTTCTCCCGATATTAGAGCGGGTGTGTCATTGCTAATTGCAGCTTTATCTGCTGAAGGTAAATCAATAATCCATAATATTGAACAAATTGATAGAGGGTATCAAGATATAGATATCAGACTTAATAATTTAGGAGCTGACATTAGAAGAATTGGATAGTCCATTAGATTTATAAAGTTAAAAAGCCTTGAATGTAATTCAGGGCTTTTTTTGATTTTAGCTAAAAAATCTTAAATACCTAAACTAATGAGTAGGTAATTATTGAGTTATGGGTAAAAAAAAGTATATTCGTATTTCAAATTAAAAATAACTAATTGTGTCAATTAAAGTAAAAAATGTATCAAAATTTTATGGAGAGCAAGCTGCTTTAAATAACGTTAGTTTTAAAGTTAACTCAGGAGAGATTGTTGGTTTCTTAGGGCCAAATGGCGCTGGTAAATCTACAATGATGAAAATTGTGACTTGTTTTTTAACTAAGTCGGAAGGTGAAGTGAAGGTTTGCGGATTAGATGTTGAAACAGATAGTTTGAAAATTCGTTCTAAAGTAGGGTATTTACCTGAACATAATCCATTGTATTTGGATATGTACATTAAAGAGTATCTGGATTTTGTGGCAGGAATATATAAAATCAAAAACAAAAAAGAGCGCATCTCAGAAATGATAGCTTTAGTTGGATTAGAGAAAGAACAGAATAAAAAAATTGGAGCGTTATCTAAAGGGTATAGGCAAAGGGTTGGTTTGGCTCAAGCTATGATACATGATCCGGAAGTGTTGATTTTGGATGAGCCAACAACTGGCTTGGATCCAAATCAATTAGTTGAGATAAGACAATTGATTAAAGATATTGGTAAGACTAAAACGGTCATGTTGTCAACACATATCATGCAAGAGGTGGAAGCAATTTGCGATAGAGTAGTTATTATTAAAGACGGAAATATTGTAGCGGATGATACAACTGCTCATATTCAACAAAATGACAGTGAGGCTCAAACTGTTTTTGTCGAATTTGATACTGAAATATCTAGGAGTAAATTAAGTCAAATAGCAGGCGTTAATTCTGTTAAACATTTAGAGCGTAATCAATGGTTGTTTGAATCCAACTCATCTGATATAAGAGTTAATATTTCAAAATACGCACAACAAAATAATTTATTAGTTTTGACTATGCGCGTTGATGAGAAATCAATGGAAGAAGTCTTTAAAGAATTGACCAAAACCAAGTAAGATGGCTTAATTAATAATGTTGTTGATAAGTTTTATCGATACAATAGCAATGTTAGTCTTTTCGTTGTTATATTTACAGTGTTAAATTTAACCAACTATGTTAGACCTATATAAAGAAATTTTACTGAAAGTAAGTTTTGATAAATTATTATTCCAAAAAGAGCTAAATAAAGCAATCAAATGGATGTCTAATAAAGAGGATAAAATATCTTTAAAAAAATGGTGTCTTTCGAAATTTGGTAAAGAATATCAAGAGGTAATTAGGATTGCTTTCGTGGAAAAATAAACGCGAGATTTAGATAAGATAAGAGGAAACTTTTTTAATCTTGAATAATAAATGATTTATCATCATCTCTTAAAAATTCAGGTTGAAGCATAGAGTGATTTATTTTGAACTCTGACCAAAGTTGCTCTTCAATTTTGAAACATATCTCGTCCCATT
>Ga0209291_1001604_pt1 | contig 19834 bp, 13 predicted proteins | sample GOMGulsemesocosm_FD_184633 | JGI IMG/M metagenome (GOLD analysis project Ga0209291, IMG submission 184633) | Methane-oxidizing microbial communities from mesocosms in the Gulf of Mexico - GOM9B Gulf of Mexico (SPAdes) (version 2) | ecosystem: Environmental > Aquatic > Marine > Cold seeps...
AATCGTTATATCACAATATAAAATTACTTCTTCTATATTTTCATTTTGAACAAAATGCTTTACCAAATGATATGCATACTCATTTAATGTTACTTTACTAGGAGGAAATGAAGTTACAATACCTAATTTCATAATAATATATTTTAAGTTATACTCAAAGGTATATTTTAATGAAATGTCAAGGTATTAAGTTTCGATGGTTGAATAAAATCTATCGACGAGTAGATCTTCTTTTTATTACTATATACTTATAAAATAAAACTAGACTTATTATGATTAAAAATAAAGTTAGATAAAATTGATTTAGATAATCAAATATAGAGCCATCAAGTTTATTATTTGCATGTATTATAAATTTAGTAGCTTCTTTTTTATTCCCGTTTACGTCTATAAATCCATAATTTTTTTGAGGATTAATTTTTTGAGGAAGGTTTCCAAAAACTGAAGTATCAATATTAGGAAAATCGTATAATGTCCAACTAACAAAATTATTTAGAGATGACTCTTGAAATTGCTGTTGCATTTCTTTATAATAAACAGCTTGATCAATTTCAGTGTTACTAAAAGGAAACCAAAAACTATTATATGAGTGTTTTCCAAACTCCTGTAAAACTAGTTGTTTCTTCGTTTTTACTTTTAAATCAGTATATTCTTTTGAAAATTTAGAAGCCTTTTTATAATAATGGAAAGATAAAACATCAACATTATCTTCTAGTAATTGTGCATATTTAATATCACTCCAACCAATGGTTATCGGTGTATTATTATCATATAACTTAATTCGTTCGCTAATAAATTTCAACCAATCTAATACTTTCTTTTCCTTTGTATGCTTAAAGTCTAAATCTGGTTCATTTTTTATATCATACTGTAAAATAGCTTTATGATCTTTTATTTTTGGAATTATTTGTTCTAAATGACGATCACACAAAGAGTAATCAATTATGTTATAATTACTATAAAAATCAAAAAATGTAATAATTACTTTTAATGATTTTTTTTCTGCTAGATTTAGAGTAGTCTTTAAATGTTCGATTTTATCTAATGAGACTTCAGCCTTACCAAAATTCTCATAAGGAAGAAAGATTCGTACAGTATTCAACCCAAGATTTTTAATTATTTCGAAGTCTTTATCAACTACAGACTGATCATATTTATTCCAGAATTCTAACCATGGTGTTTTTTGAGGGTAATAATTAATACCATTAATAGAGAAATCGAATACATGTTTTTTTTCAATAATACATGTTTTTTTATTTTTTTCAGAATGATTCGTTTTTATGATGTGTCTAATCCTCCAAAAACCATCTTCTAACAATAGAACAACATCATAATCATTTACTACATATTCCTTACTTACAAGTTTTTCATTTTGATTAATAGCTACTATTTCTTCAACATTTTTATCTTTTAAAAAGATTAACTGTCCATCCTCTGAAAAGAATTGAATTTCAAGGTGATGCTCCAAAGAAGTCATATCTACAGAAATTTTATTCTTATGATTATAATTAATCATCTCAGTTAGTTTTACTTGAGCAGAATCCGTGTAAAAATCTTTAAATGAATTAACATCATTATTTAGTAAAGCATAACTTTTTACGTACCAAGCATTAAGATAATCACCCTTAATTTCTTTTAAAACTTCAGAATTCAACTTTCTTCCTTTAGCTTTAGAAATATTAATTTCAACTTTAGGTAAATAATAATTATTATGTTTTAACTCAATATGTAACGATTGATTTCTACTAGCTCCAGAATTAAACTCATAATACGTTTTTGAAATAATAGATATAACTACCAAGTTAAAAAGTATAAAAGCTATTATAATACTAATTTGCTTTATATGTCGTTTTGCCTGCTTCATATTACTTGTATACTATTATTAATTCATTACTATTAGCAAAGCCCGTTATAAAAGATGTTACAGTATAACTGCCAACTTTTTTAGGATGTAAAACCTGAGTTATAGCAATTCCGTTTATTGTTTTTCCATAAGCATTTACAGTACTTTTATTATTCATTAATATGAAATTAACAAGTGTACCATTTTCAATAATGTTTCCATATTGGTCCTTTATGATAGATGTTGATATTGTAGTTAATTCTTTTCCATCTGCCTTGGAATGATTTCTGTTAAAATTAATTTTATAATCAATTGGATTGGCTGCTAATATTGTTGACTCAAAGTATTTTGATTTTATTTCACCATCTATTGAGTTTACAAATAATTTACCTTTTGTAGTTCTACTAAACACTTTTTTATAATGTATTATCTCTTTTAAAGTATGATTTATCTTATTTTCAATATCTTTAAACATTACAGTATTAGAAAATGATTTTTTGTTTGGATTATCCAAAGCATCCGTTGGTATAGTAACAAGCATTGAAAAATCATCCGTAGAAGCAACAATGTGTTGAGGACCAAAATAACTTTCTAATATTGTTGTTTTACAAATAGGGTTAATTAATGTTTTGCCATTGCTTATTTTTATATGTTTAAATAAAAGAATGTAATTTAGCACCCCTGCTCTTTCTGAAAAGTGCTTAGGAATATTAAAATAAATATGCCCTCTTTTTTGAATACCATCTACAAGAGTGCTTCCAAAAGGGTTCGTTAATTGCATTTTAAATTGAGATACTTTTACTTTACTTGAAATAGAAAACAGTAAAGAGTCCTTAGCGTTACTTATTTTGGGTCTTTTATTCCAATTAAAATCAACAGCTACATTGGTTTTGAACTCAACTGAAGGCTTGTCCTTTTCATTACAACCTATAGTGAAAAACAAGAGCATAAATATGAGTATGGTTTTTAACATATTTAAAGTTAACTTATTGTCCTTTATTACACCTTTCACCATCGGTCAAATGCAATTATCTGTAGATAGATAATTTTAGACTTAGTTATTACCTATAAAATTATTCAGTTCAAGTTTTACTGAGTGGATATCATCAATAGAAATTAAATGTTTTTTTTGATTATCTATATCAAAACTATGCATTCTGTCATATGTCGCTTCACTATTCTGAATTCCATTTACATAACATGTTTCAGTAGTATTTAAAAGTATTTCTATACATGAATAATCCTTCGTTGTATATTCAAATTTATGAGTTCTATGCGGGCGAATACTTTCTTTCATAAACTTATGGTCTACCCATACTAATTGACTACTCTCATAATGAGAAATTAATAATTGAGGTATCGTAACTTCTTTACTTCCTGAATTGAACAGTACCCCATTAATTATTTTTTTTTCAGTTTCAATATTATTAATTTGAACTGATTGATATAAATCTTTAGTAGCTATTGTAGATGAAGCATGTAAAACAAAGCTTACCGGTTCCGTTTTAAAATTTTTAGGATGAAATTCATTTGGATTAAAACCTTTTAAGTCTTTCTCTGAGTTTAGCCAAGCAGTTTCTTCAAATTCAATTTTAAAAACACTACTTTCCATAGGGTTCAATTTATGCTTACTTTCAAATTTGGTGCTAAAAGAAGCTAGCTCTTTATTTTGTTCGTCATATAAAATTCCTCTTAAGTTAATAACTGCAGGAAAATAATCAATGTTTTGAATGGAACCTATAATGAAATATGAATTTTCTTTTTTCACTAATTTTGCTTCATGAAAACGGACAACTGGCTGTGGTAAAATATCCTCATGATGTGTCTGCTGCGTTGTTATTTTTCTTCTACCTTGGTTATAAAACTCAGTGATACTTGTATTGAAGAATTGGTTAGATGGAGTATATTTATCTAAACTATCTTGTATAATATACCATTTGCCATTATTGATAACAGTTGTGAATTTTTCTTCTTTTGTAATAATTTCTAATGGTGTTATCCACTTAGTATTAGTTATGACAATAGAAGTATCTTTGGACTTACTAATAGTTTCTGTAGTAATTTCTTCCAACTTAGCATAAGAACTTAAAAGCCCATCTGTAACTGATATTTCTAACATAAATTGATCTAAATCTTTTGATAACTTAGGATCAATAAATGAATGAGCAGTTTTAAACTCTTTAAAATCCATTGCATCATAATAGGCTTTTATAACATTCTCAGGACTAACTTGTGTACTATTATGTATATAGAATTTATACATTCCAAATAATAATAAAAGTAATAATATATAATTCCAAAAAGCTAATGGCTTACTAAATGATTTAGATTGAGTTTTGCAATTAACAGACTTAATATCATCCTTATATTTAAATGTAAAAAAAACAAACCAAATTAGCGAAATGATTAAGCTGAATACAGGTACAAATGACCAAATTAGTTTTTGATATTTTGGAATATCAACTTTTGGAAGTATTGTAGCAAGTGGAGGTATATTTTGTTTTTCCCAAACAATTATACCATTTTCTAAAATAGATAAGCGCTCCCAACCAGAAAAGTATAAAATTGGATCATAAAACTTATCATTAGAAAATATATACTTAAGATTAAATTTTTCCGAGTCCGCTAGAAATTGCTGTAATGAACCTATACCTTCAATACCTCTATATTTTGAGTTTTCTAATCGTTCTATAGCTTTAGTAGTTAATTCAGGTAATTGCCTTGCTGAATGATAATTCCCATCAACGGATAATGCTTTAGTTTGTGATGACAACCAAGCCATCTGATCCCCAAACCCAAGTGTCATATATCTCCATTTATAATGCATATCCTGATTTAAAAAATTTACAATAGGGAGCATTTTAATAGCTTTTGGCTGTGATGGATTAAAACGACCTAAATTAGTTGTAAACACAGCAAAAAACACGATTATTATTCCCGAAAGTATACAACAAATAGTATAGTATATTTTCCCATACTTTTTTATAATATATTTCTTATAACCTGATTTAGCCAGTCTATAAAAAAACTCCCCAATAAAAGGAAAACTAATAATTGCTGCCCAAAAAGTAAACCTGTCTAATGTTAAAATTGAAAAAGCGTTCTCTCCTAAAATCATTTTCGGTATTGGTGTAGTACCACCGGTACCTAAAATAAAAAGCATTAAAAATGAAAGTCCAAAAAACAATAGTTGTTTACTAAATACTCTATGTAATATGTAAGGTAATAAGCATAAACTTATACCATACGGAATAATAAAAAAAACTAGACCTGACGATAAGACTTCTAAAAAATTATCACGAGAACCATGTGGTATTGGAATTTGAGTTATTGGGTTATTTTTTGTATTAATCCAATAAGGTAAAATGCAAAAAATCATTAAAAAAAGAGACCCCAAACCAAATAATATTATTTGTTTGATCGATTTAAATAACATTTTAAGGAATAGATTAAAACGAATAGATTTATAATCTCCTACTAAATCTTTAGCATTATCCATAACAGACAAACCTATTATAGGAAAAACAAAAAATACCATCCCAAAAATAGGAGTTACATGGTGGCAACATACCATTAAACTCATAAGTAACCAAGAAGAAATGAGATGCCTAATTTTATGAAATTTAACCCAATAATAAATCCCTGGTAAAGAATGCATTAATAAAGCTATTCCTATTAAAGTAGGCAACTGTCCAAATAAATGTAGGGTTTCTATAAAAACAGAAGAAAAAACTGAAAACAATGCTGCGAAACCTGCATAGTTTTTATTTTTAGTAATTATATAACTAAACCTATATACCCCAGTTATAAATAAAACAATTACAATAAATGAAAAAGTAAATAAAGCAAATTTTAAGCCTCCTATAAATGATAGTAGCGCTAAAATTTGATGAACTAATGGTGGGTAGCTCATAGTTGTAAAACCAGTATACCATTTATATGACCACGGTTCTGACCAATTGTTTGCATAATGTTCTGCAAAAAATAAATGTATTAATGCATCATAACTTTTTTCTAAGGTAAAGAATATTGCACTTCCATGAAATAACAAAGCTATTCCTATTGCTAATATTAAGTATTTATTAAGATTATTTTTCATAATAATGCAGTTTGTTTTGCTACTATAAAGATAAAACAGACTATCTATAAACTAATCTACAGATATTGTCATTTCATCTACAGCAACGATAGTTTCAAACGAAATGAATAAGAAACCACAGCTTTCATGTCTAATTTAGAGGTATAACGCTAAAAAAAAAGATATGAGTGTAGGTATAATAATTCCATGCTACAATGAAGCAAATAGACTGAATTTAAGTGCATTTAAAAAGTGCTTAAAAACATATCATGATTTTCAACTATGTTTTGTAAATGATGGTAGTACTGATGATACTTTAAACCTTTTATCCGTATTTCAAAAAGAATTTAAAGAACGTGTAACTATCATAGATGTTAAAAAAAACAAGGGAAAGGCTGCTGCAATTAGAGCAGGTTCTCGTTTTTTATATTCACTAAAAAGAATAAAATATGTTGGTTTTTTAGATGCTGATTTATCAACAGATTTTGAGGAGTTTAACGACTTATTAGAAAATTTAAAGCTTGAAAAAAAACTAATTATGGTATTTGGTTCTCGTAATTCTCAAAAAAATAACATAAATAGAAATAGTCTTAGGAATTTTTTTTCTCAAGTCGTTAATCTTTTCATAAAACTAATTTTACAATTGCCTATTAAAGATACCCAATGTGGAGCTAAAGTATTTAGAGTAAAATACATTCCTGTAATGTATAACTCAAAATTTAAAAGTAAATGGTTATTTGATATTGAAATGTTTCTAAGATTAAAAATTCATTTCAACAATAAAAATATTATGGATTATATAAAAGAACATCCATTAAAAAACTGGAATCATGTTGATGATTCAAAATTAGGTATTAGAGACAGTGTTCAAATACCATACAAATTAGCTAAAATTTGGTTAGCATATAGCTTTTAACTTTTTTGCCCCTTAGAAATCTCGACAACTATTGAGTATCGAGATTTTCTTTTTTCAATTCAAAAAAGAAAGTTGTTCCAACCCCAAATTTACTTTCTAACCATATCTTGCCATCAAGCATGGTGATTATTTTTTTAACTATTGATAGTCCAATACCTGTAGAGTTCTCATCTGGCTCTTCAAGAGTTTCAAAAACTTCAAATATTTTTTTGTGATATTTTGGATCAATCCCAATTCCGTTATCTTTAACCGAAAAGAGATAAGACTTAGGCTGCTCTACACAGTCAATTATAACCACTGCTTTTTTGTTGTTATTGTATTTAATAGCATTACTAATTAAGTTTTGAAACAATTGTTGGAGTTTAAACTTGTTTGATTTAAAAGTTGGTAGTTTTGTTTTAATTATAATTGAAAAATGATCAGGGATATAAATAAGATCAATCATATCAGTAATTAGTTCATGTAAATCGACTTTTTGTGAAGCGTAATTGGTTTTATCTATGCTAGAATATTTAAGGATCCCATTAATTAAATGATCCATTTTATCTACTTTTTTTAATAATTTTTCGAAATTATCGTTAGTTTCATGGTTAAAAAGGTATTGGTTGTCTTCATGAATCCAAGAAATTAGAGCAGACATACTCCTCAGAGGAGATTTTAAATCATGAGAAACTACATGAGCAAAATTATTTAACTCTACATTATTTTTTTCTAGTTTTGTAAGTAACTTATTTTTTTCAGCTTTATTAGCTTCTTCCTTTAACAGACTTATGGCATTATTAAATTGTGCTGCAGCTAAATTCGCAATGTTTGTAAAGGTATCAAGGTGTTCTTTATTAAAATAGTTTTTCTCACTATGTTCAGAATCTATAACACCAATAACTTTATTATTAACAATAATGGGGACCGCTAATTCTGAACATCTCTCATTATAATCTAATATATATCGTTTATCTAATGTGGTATCATTTATTAACTCAGCTTTTCCTGTTAATGCTACTGTCCCTACAATACCTTTACCAATAGGGATTGTTAGAGTGTTCTTTATTATATACCCTTCTGGGTTTTTATCGCCATAAGCAGCAACTTGAGTCAAGGTTTTATTCTTAGTATCAACAGTATAAATAACACAATCTTCTAAACCTAAATGGTTAGCAGTATTTTTAGCAATTTCCCAACTGATATCAAACAAGTTACTTTTACCCAAAATAGATACAGATAATAAATTTATCGCTTTTAGCATTTTAATATGCTGTTCAAAAACGGTAACATCTTCAATTATAGCTACTTGATATTTCACTTTCCCATTAACATCTCTAATAGCACTTACATTAGTTTTACAGTTAACATAATTACCATCTTTTCTTCGATATTTTTTTTTCATTAAAAATTCATTGATGGTACCCTTTTCTAGTTTTTTAATATACTTTAACGAATTAAACAAATCATCTTTATGAGTTAAATCCTTAATGGTCATTTTTTTTAATTCAGACTCTGAATATCCCAATATATTTTCAAATGCATTGTTTACCTTAATTAAATTACCGTTTTCGGTTAAAACAATTCCTAATGAGCAATTGTTTACAATAGCATTTAATTGAGTCGATTGGTCATCTAATAGAGCTTCCATCATTTTATTGGTAGAGGCTAACCTTTGATTAATTTTATGTAATTCAATATTTTTATTTTCTAGTATTTGTTCTGCCTTTATTCTAGCTAACTCTGCTTTTTGCAGAGCGCTTTTCAATTCTTTAATTTCATTATTTTGTATTTGTATTGGCATAAGTAATTTTTAACTTATCGTTTTACAAGCTCATTAATACTCCAGTAATCTACTACTTTTTTAATTTGAGTAACATAGGTCTCATATCGTAATGGTTTTACAATATAACCAGCAATACCAATTTTGTATGCATTATTAATATCATTATGGTTATTAGAAGTTGTAAGTATCATTGCTGGAATAGACTTTAAGTCTTTATTGCTTTTTAATAAAGTTAAAAATTCTAAACCATTCATTTTGGGCATATTTATGTCTAGAAAAATTAAATCAGGAATATCTTCTTTACTAATACTTAAGGCTTCTTCTCCATTTTTAGCAAATAAAATTTTATGATTGTAATTTAACTTTTTTAAAGCACGCTGAAATTTTAGAGTCTCAATTTCATCATCTTCAACAAGTAGTATATTCAAATTCATTTAATTCATAGTTTAGAATTATAATATCGATATATATATTGAATTGCTCATGTTTTTTTAGGCTAATCAAACTTTAGAATAGATGAATAACCAATAACTGTAGACGAATGGTAATACTATTTAATAATTAATTTTACTGCTTTAAAATCAAAATAGCTGCTTTTAATACTTAAGAAGTATAAGCCTGGTTCTATACCATTACATTTAAAAGTAATATTATTATTCCCGCTAATAATAGATATATTACTTTTTCTAATTTGTTGTCCCAATTTATTATACAAAATTGCTTCTCCTAAGTGATTTCTATTACATTTAAAATTAATATTAACAACATTCTTAACGGGGTTCGGATAAATACTTAAATCATTTATATTTAAGTCATTTATAGACAAAACATCTAGGTTTGATAATTTTAATTCTTCAATTAACAGTTCTTTTGTCTCCATAGAACCATCTAATGATTTTAAAGTAAAAACAATAGTTACTACATCCTCCAAAATCATATTACTATCGTTATTAGAAACAAAACTTGTAAGAGGAATTTGGTATGTAAATAATTCATCACTTAATTCAATTTCTGTTTTATATTGGTTTTCCCATAAGTCAATACTTTTTTTAATAAATCGCACTTCCATACTACCAGTACCTTTAGCATTAAATTCTAAAGTGTTGTACCCTGAAACATCTACTGGTTTAAACCTAGGTGTGAATGCTTTATATAAAGAAACATATTCTTGCGTTTGTGCTTTTATATACGGGTTTCTTTCAATAATGAATTCATTTGTTTCCGTAATTGTTTCATTGGTATTTACTTCATATTGTAAAACTTGAGTACTTACAGCATTATCATCTATTCCCCATGGTCCGTCAGACATAAACAAATCATCTGGTGTTTGAATACCGTCTCCAATTCTAAAGCCTATATCAAATAAGTTACCGGTAGTTAAATTTAAATTAGTGATATAATTTTCATTTAAGCTTATAGTAGAAGACATCGTAAGTATACTACTTGTTTCTGTTTCTTTAAAACCAGCATTGAATGAAATATCATTAGAATTATTAGAATTAATAATATATAAATTCAGTTTCCCATTTTTATAAGACCCCTTTTTTACAAAAACTGGTGGAGGAGTTGACAGAGTATACGATTCTATTTCTTTTTGAACTTCTAACAAATTAATTACTTCATTACTTAGTGTTAGTAAATTATCTAGAGAGTTTGCCCATATTTGAAAATTATAATACACCCCTCCTGCTGTATACCTGTCTAAATTCCAATGACTTTCTACAACAAAATTATCACCTACTTCTCTAGCTGAAAGACTTAGAACAAACTCAATTCCTCCATCTACATTTTTTATGATTGATTTTATAAAGTGATAATTACGAATTTGAATAGTTGATACTGATAAAAGTTCAGCTCCTAATAACCTATCACAAATATATTTGGTGTGCTCATAAACTCCATCCTCTGTTTTTAATGCAAGTATTGACGCAATACTTTGATCACTAATTTGATAATCAACAGATATTAAATCTGTTGCATTAGTTATATTTATTAAATCCATTGGTGACGAATCTATAACTGAATCTTCGTTTATAACACTCAGTGGAATAAAATCTTCTAATGTAAAACTAGAGTTTACACTTTTATTTGCGTACGTATTATTCTTAATCAATTTCCTAGCAATATTCTTATTAAAAAAATAGTTAGAAACCATCCTATTATAGTTTCTCTTGTTAATTTGTGTAGATAATCTATTATTACTTTCTAAACCTCCTTCATTACCACCTGAAGTAGGTGCATCAATTGTTGGGCAAGTAGCTACACCAGAACATGAAGGGTCATCACAATCAACTAACCCATCACCATCATCATCTATTCCGTTTGAACAATCTTCAACTGGTACAGAAGCTGTAGGACATCGAGCACCATCATTACTACTACTTGATGGTCCAAATGCAAATATATTTGAACTCATTACATCACCATTATTTAAATTAGTAACATTATTAATTATATAAACAGTCCCCGTTTGATTAGCTGACACATAGAAATTACCCGCTAAATCAAAATATACAGCTCCATAAGTATAACTGTTACCTGATAATATTGGTACTTCTCCAATACTTTCTACATTATTTGTAGTTATATTTATTCTATAAAGAATATTTGTATTTTTCTCTACTGTATAAAGCATGTTATCTACTGCATTAAAAGCCCAATCATGTATTGTAATATTTTGAGATAATGTACCTGATCCTATAAAAGATAAATAATTAGATGATACTGGATCCAAATCAATCATTGAATACCCAGTTCCTCCACCTTTTAAAAAATAAATCCCATCAAGACTTATGTCACCTATATAGCGGTTAGATGTAGGCAATTCAGAAAAAGTATATGTTGTAGTTGCAAAATCTTTTCCGATTTTAACAATTGATTTACTTGGCGAACTTAACGAACCCCAAATATAACCATCCTTAGAATTATATCCTGCAGCATTAATATTTCCTGGAGTAATATCCGTAGCAACAATACTTGAACTTCCTGAAGCTAAATCTACTGAGTACACATCATTAAATTGAAATAGATACGCATAGTAATCGCAATTAAATGGTATTGTTTGAGAATAAGTTATAGAACTTATCAATAAAAGGAATAAAATATAAGCATAGTTTTTAAAAAAAATCATATTGATATATATTAATATTATACTTAAAGGTATTGAGATTAATAACTATATGTATAATTATTAGTTTGTATTGTTACTAGTGAAGATGAATGAACATTTAATGTAGATTAGTTGTATTTTCTAAAAAAAACAAATCCATTATCAGGTATCATACCAATATTCACATGTTAACCTAATAATGGAAATAATTAATTTTATTTGATCATAAAAGTTCCATTATAGCTCTTATTATTCTCTGTTAAGGCTTTGTATTTATAAACACCTTTTGCTATATTGTTTACTTTAATTAAAACTGTTTTTTCATCATCATTAGTTTTAATTGTTTCATTAAACACAACGCGTCCTAGTAAATCATAAACGATTAAATTAATATGTTTGGATTTTTCAGGAAACTTTAAAGTAGTGCTATTATAAAATGGGTTCGGATAATTTATCACATCTGTATTTGTATATATATCAGTAATGATGCTATCAACCTTAGCGCTATTTAGAATCAAATCTTTAAGTGTAAAACTAAAATTTGTATGCTCACTATAATTACCTCTTATAGAAAAAACAATAGTTTTAAGTTTTTCAATCGTTACATGATTTCCGCTACTATTTTTAAATATATTAATAGGCAGTACGGTATTTTTTTCTTCACCATCTGTTGATGGAATTATATATTTTAACCTATCGTTCCAATCTAATAACCCCTCTTGTACTAATGAAATTTCAATCGCTGTGGTACTAATCATTTTAAAGCTTACTTTATCATAATCTTCTAGACGTAAAGCTAAATCACCTGCTAATATATTTTTAAATACATTAATGGTACCATGTGCTATTCCAGAAACATCCACAGAACGCTCTAATTGATAGCCTAAATCACTTAAATCATCTACTTGAGGTAGTATCTCAAATTGATCAATACTTGTTTCTTCAGCCACATCATAGTCTATTCCCCATGGTCCGTCAGCTAAATATAACGTATCAAAAATATTTGCTCCATTGTATGATACTGATAAACCTATATCAAATAAAAAACCTGTATCAACTACTATATCCTGGTTAAATTCTCCAGATAATTCAACTTGTTTTTCAATATGATTTGTTTCTAATTGTTCTGTATTTTTTAAATTACCATCAATATTTATAGCATGCACCCCAGCTTTATTAATTATTTTCATATGAAGTTCTTTATTTCTATAATATGCTGAGCTAACAAACACATCTGGAACTCTATTAATACCCTCCAAAGAAGTTAATGGTTTTTCGTTTTCTAATTCATTAATAATATTATTGGTAATATGTGCTAATTGTCCCATTGAATTTCCCCAAACCTGAAAGTTTTTAAAATCTCCTTCCGGATAAGCTGCTATATTCCAATAACTGTATAATTTATTTTCTAAATCACCCAATAAAATTGAGAAGCTTACTGCATATTCTAACTCTCCAGATGGCTTTTCTATTATTGCAAAAATAATTTCGTGATTGTTTATTCTTACAGGCCTAGTATCTAACAAAATGGAACCATTTAACCTATCACATATACTTTTAGTATGGTCATATATCCTATTAGAGGTTTTAGTAACTAGCGCTGCAGAAACTCGTTTGTTTTCTAAATAATAATCAACTGAAAAGACATCTTCAGCATTTGCGTAATTTATCAAATCAAAAGAGGTCGCTACATGCGGAACTTCATTTGCTCCCATTCCAGTATCTGGAAAATAGTTTCCTAAGCTACCTGTTGAATAATTACTTTTATAATATTGTTCCTGAACCCCTTTATGACTGCGATATTGATTTTTATTTTTTAAACGATTAATGCTACGTTTTGCCATCATATCTGCCAAATCTCCATTACTTTCAAACCCAGCTAAATTAGACGAGTAAACATCTGTTGCAGATTCAACAGCAACATTATTAGTAGTATTCATATCACTATAAGAACTTGCCGTAATATAAAATATTGCATCATTAAAATCTTGATCACACCATGTCATTTCTCTGTCAATATCTTCAAAACCAAGTATTATAAGCTCATTACTACTATCATTTATTAGAACATTGTGATGCCTTTTATCAGGATCTAATTCAGAGTTAAAATCAGGGTTAGAATGCATTCTCCAATAACCATTACCAACTTGACTCCCAGTCCATCCATTACTAATAAGAACCCACCCAATAGCAGTACCTGAAGGAAAAGTTCCTATACTTACTTTATCACCAGCTTGTAGACCTCCTCCACTTCCTAACTTTGATGAATTTGGAAAAACAATAGTAATATCTTCTTTAGAGGGAGCTGAAGTAATTGGAGATTCAGTCTCATAAGTATAGAAACCTAAAACATTCCTAAACCCAGCGCCTTCATCAACAAAAGTAACAAATACCTCTGACGATGAAGTTAGATATGTATCTGTATCATAATTAGAAGATATATAATGTGGATTATATGTTGGTACTTGAAAAGTTTCTGGTAATGCTAAACTTATAGATTCTAATAAACTTGTGCTAATATTATCACCAGGACTTTCTAAATAATTTGGAGTACCATTAGATGTATAACTTCCTAAATACTGGTAATCCTGTGAAAAAGCTGAAATAAATATTAGTTGAGCAAGGAAAATTAAATAATAGCTTTTCATATCTGTAAATTTTTATATAGGTCAACCCTATTGTTAGTAGTAACATAAAGTTATTGATTATATAAACTGTTATATTATTATTTCTTTGAATGAAACTAATAGTTCGTTGGGTTATAGTTAAGTATAGATAACTAACGTGTTACTATCTAAAAATGTATTGTTTCGTGTGAGCTACTTTTCTCGAGGAGAATTAGCAGAAAATACATGTTCTATACATGAAGTTAACATTTCCATTAATTTAATTTTATAAAAAAATGAATGAGGTTCATATATATAATTTCATTATTAACTATGATGTAAGTATATTTATAGTTAATATAATTAAAAGAATATGAAACCAAATCTTAACTACATCAATGAGATTTCTGAAAATGACAGGACTTTCAGAAATAAGTTAATTTCAATAATTAAACGTGAGTTCCCAGTTGAGAGAAATGAGTTTTTATCAAATTATGACACTAAAAAATATCTTAATGCAGCAGAGAATGTACATAAATTAAAACATAAAATAAATATACTTGGATTAAAGAAAGGCTTTGAAATTGCTGTAAAATTTGAAAATGAATTGAATGACAAAAAATTTGACTCATATCAAGATTTTATTGTAGTTTTAAACTTAATAAATAACTATTTAAAAGAAATATAGAATGTTGAAATGTATTATTATTGATGATGAAGAAATGGCCAGGACTATTATTGAACAATACTGTTCTAAACTTGATCATTTACTAATCGTAAAACAATTTAACAATGCTTTAGAAGCTATTCAATTCATCAATAGTAATGATGTCGATTTAGTTTTTTTAGACATTCATATGCCAGAGCTTAATGGTTTTGATTTTATTGACAGTTTAAATAATCCTCCTAATATAATATTAACTACATCTGATTCTGAATTTGCTTTAAATGCATTTGAATATAAATGTATCGTGGATTATTTAGTGAAACCCATAAAACTCCCTAGATTTATAAAGGCAGTTACGAAAGTAGATATTCCAAAAATAGTTGTGTCAACAACAGAAAATGAAGACATTAATGAAATGTATGTAAATATTGATAGACGTTTAGTGAAAATTCATATTCCTGACATCTATTTAATTGAAGCTAAAGGTGATTATATTAATATTAAAACTGAAACTAAAAATCATATTGTTCATACAACAATGAAAAAGATTGAAGACAAGTTACCTGATTCTTTATTCTTAAAAATTCATCGTTCATTTATCATCAATTTAAAAAAGATTGTAGATATCGAGGATAATAGTGTACTTATTAAAAAAGAGGTAATACCTGTAAGTCGATCAAATAGACCAGAATTAATGAATAGACTAAACCTATTAAACTAAAAAAGATAATTTAGTTTAGCTCCTAACTCGTTAAATTCAAATCCCGCTGCAGTTCCTGAAGATAAATTACTGTATTTACCATAAGACACTATAGTGAATTTTGAAGCTAATTTATACCCTAAATTTAACTCTCCTCTAAAACTGTTTTGCTTTATCTTATTAACGTACTGATAACCGAAAGCTAAATTTCCATTTATAATATAATTACTTTTAGTTTTTGAAAGGTTAGCATCTATAAATCCCTCAAAAGCAGAAAATTGTTTTGGGCTAAAATAAATTTCTGGATGCTCTTCCTTAAAACTGATTATTTGAGTGTTCAATCCGAATTTAAAAACACGATCTTTTTTTAATACATAGTATAATGAATTAAACCAAAGTTTTCTATTATTATCATCTGATTGCTCAGTAAAGTAATATTGTGTAAACCATCCAATATTCCATTTAGTTAAAATATGATAGTTTGCGAAAAAATGGTTTTGAGCAATTTTTGAGTCAATAAGTTGCGCATTAAAATTATGATATTCTTTTTGATAATTAACACTAAAAGACTGATTAAAAGCAGGCTTCATTTCTACTTTCGTGTTATAAATTATGTTATCGTATTTAATCATTCCTTTAGATAGTAGATAACTTATATTTCCTGTAAATTGAATTTTATTAGTTAAATCTCTTTTAAAAGTTAATCCAAAAGTATTTTGCTTAGCTTTATCCTGAGTAATTCTATTTTCCGTCTTTCGGTATTCATAAACTAACGCAAATAAGTTTTTTGTATTAATAGGAACATTAACATATGTAGTTACGCTTTTCGCGTTATTTTTTCCGCTATCATTAGTCATACTGTTTTTTTGATGTATAGCAATTTTATATTTATTCATAATCACCCTTTTCAACTCCTTTAGTACAGTATTATTGATATCAACAATTAATCCGTTTTCGATTACACCTAATGCTTCTTTATCTTGATTATTTGCGCGATGTGTGTACGCTAATCCAATATACAAACCCAATATTTTATTATTAATAGCTATCCCCTTATTGTAATGCTTAATTGATGTTTTATGTTTTTTAAGATTACTATACGTATTTGCTAATCCTAGTTGCACTATTGCATTGTTGGGATAAATTTGCTCTAATTCAATATACTTCGATAAGGCAATAGTATATTCTTTATTCCATAACAGTGCCTCTGCGTAATTAATTAAGAACTCTAAGTTCTTAGGATCATCAAATAACAGCTTATCGAAAATCTCTTTCGCTTTTTGCGGATTACCATTCAAACCTACTGCCCTACCATAACATAATATTGCTGTTTTATTTAACGGTTCTGTTTTCATAAAACTTTCGAAAAACATTTCAGCTTCATTGAAATCTCCTTTTTCTAAAAGCAAAAAACCTTCATTAATAGGGGATTGAGCGCAAACTACTTGGACAATTAATAATAAGAAACCCAGACTGTATTTAACTATTTTATTTCTCATAATACTTCTCTTTAATGTTATATACAAGTTACGAGCTATAACATGTTCATTAATCTACAGTAAACAGCATTCTATCGAATATGAAAAATTTAAAAGAGAGATAAATCTGACCTTTGGAGTATTAACATCTAAAAAATATATTATGTTACAAATTAATTACACCCAAGGAATATTTGAAATTAAAGGAGATTTAGCCTCTACTAACTCTAAAAATCTAAAATCTCATTTTGAATCACTATTTAATACTAAATCAAAAGTTGTTCTAAGTTTAGGTAAACTAAACAGTATTGATACATCAGGCGTAAATTGTATTGTAAACCTATATAAAAAAGCTGCTAAAAGTAATATCATTTTTTATGTCATAGGAAAAAGCAATAAGAGAATTTATAATGCTATAGAATCTACAAAATTAAGATATGTTGTTAAACCTGATTTCTTATAAAAAGCATGGTAATTACTCTTTCAAAATATAAAATAAAACTTAGTGCTTCTCAACAGTTCATGATAAGTATATTATTTGTGAACGCTGGAAATTATCTATACAATTTAGTTTTAGGTAGGTTTTTAGGTCCAAAAGAATTTTCAAATGTAGCGTTGTTGGTTACCCTACTATTAATGTTATCATTTTTAGCAATGACAATACAGTTGCTAAGTGCTAAGTTTATCATTGAATTACCTATAAAAAAAATAAATTCCTTTAAAAACAAAGTTTTTAAAATATCGGTCAGAGTTGGGGTTTTACTTACACTTTTATGCATCATTTTTGCTGAAAATTTAGATCGCTTATTTAATTTAAATAACATCTATGCTTTATACATTTTTGCTTTTGGTATACCAGTATATTTTATTATGAGTATTTCACGAGGGATACATCAAGGCAGACAAGAATTCACAAAACTTTCTCAATCTTACATCATGGAAATGCTTGGAAGGATAGTAGTTACTTTTGTATTAATTGGCTTTACAAAAACCCCGCCTACAATAGCTGTAACTATAGCCATATTAGTATCATTTTTAGTTGGATTATTCCCAAATAAATTTCAATTTAAAAAGCTAAACACCTTTGTTGAAGTTAGCATAAAGGATAAAAATACAATTATTAAATTCATCGTTATTACGCTATTATATGAGTGTACACAAATGATCATTAATAATTCGGATATCTTAATTGTAAAACACTACTTTGATGATATAGACTCTGGTTTATATGCATCACTTGCATTAATTGGACGCGTTATATATTTCATAACTTGGATGTTAATCATGATACTACTACCAGAAGTTATTGTAACAAAAAAGAATGGTGAAAATCCTATAAAAATATTATTAAAATATTTAAAATATATCTCATGTTTAATTATATGCCTTCTTACAATATGTTTCTTCTGCCCAAAAACTATTGTTAGTCTATTATTTGGAGAAGCATATCTATCTATAAGTTCTCTATTATTTAAATATGCTTTAGCGACCTCTCTATTCGCTCTAGGAAACTTATTTGTTTATTATTTCTTATCCTTATCACAATACAAGCCAGTGATTATCGCAGTTTTGTTTGGATTTGCACAATTTATTTTTTTAATCTTCTTCCATAACACGTTGGAAGATGTAGTTCATGTTCAAATAGCCTTAATGTTTACCTTTTTAATTGTGATGTTTGGCTGGTTTAATTATAAAAACAAATTACTGTAAATACAAGTCATTACCTTTTTTGAAGTAATAAAGCTTCCATATCCCTTACTGAACGTATCATATTATACACATAATAGAGACTAATTAGTCCTAGCGGAATATTAAATACTCATATATACTTTCCTAAATCAGCTATAAATTTATAAATACAAACTTTAAAGGACTATTTTATGTTATACAGCATAGTTTGTATTACTATATGCATTTAATTTTGTTTTAAAAATACTATAAGAAAAATATTTTTGAGTCTTAGGTAAGTAAAAAAGAACGCTAATATGATAATAGTTTAAATGAATATATCAAACTAAAAAACAATGTTATATCTGAGGTGTTATGACATATACTTAATTCCAAAACAATTACATTTTATGGGTAACATTATTCCATTTTTGGGAACATTGTATTAGTAGGCAGTTGTAGTTAAAATATATTTAAATACACTAACCACAAAACCCATATAAATAATGTAACTTTTCTTTTATACCCTTATTTCTTACTCTCATGACCAAGTTTTACATGCTCATGACCAAATTTTAAGATTTTAGTCTCGTAAAATTTAAATTTGAATTATCAAGGAATATTAGGGTCGAATAGAAATAATAAATTTAAAAAAATGAAACACATCAAAACAAAATTAAATTACAAGGAATCATTTTGGTTAAAAAAAATGCCAATCATTACCTCTCTTGTATTACTTTCTCTTATTAGTTGTAAAAAAGAAGTGGTTAAGGAAGAGGTGAATGAAGATATTAAAGAAGTGACCAATTATGTATCCTTTGAATTACCAGGTAAAAGAGGAACTGTAACACATCATAAAAAAGGAGCTATATTACCTTTTGAAAACTCATATTTACCTCTTCCAGAAGACTTTACAGGAACCTCTTTTTCTTTAAAACATGATTATCCTGTAATGGGATCTGTTGAAACACCTGAAACCTATCCATGGAAAGCAGTTACAGGAA
>Ga0209291_1001608_pt1 | contig 19805 bp, 14 predicted proteins | sample GOMGulsemesocosm_FD_184633 | JGI IMG/M metagenome (GOLD analysis project Ga0209291, IMG submission 184633) | Methane-oxidizing microbial communities from mesocosms in the Gulf of Mexico - GOM9B Gulf of Mexico (SPAdes) (version 2) | ecosystem: Environmental > Aquatic > Marine > Cold seeps...
ACCTTCAAAACTAGGCATCGTTTTATCATCTGTAAGTAAACTTTCCCGTTGTGCTGTCAGCTCCGTATTCAAGTTAACTTTTGCCTTTTTATGTGCTTGCTCTGGGAACATACCACTTTCTCCAAAATCTTGGGCAGTTACCTGTTGTGCTGTTCCTAACTCATTCCCCACACTTTGTTGCGCTTGCACGCTATTGGCCTCTATTTGTGCCGGATTCCCCGCAGCATCTAAGCTCGCTGTTGGTTGTGCTCCTAAGTCGGACTGAGCTGCCGATTGCACATTGCTTAAGTTACCTCTAGATTGTTGTATGGAACCTACAAAAGCTCCCTTAGCAGTACTTACTGCTGTAATAGGAGCTACTGCAGTGGTTTCATCTACTGCTGCAGCTGTTTTATCTGCGCTTACTTTTTTAGCTGCACTTGGTGTTTCAAAAGTAGGTAGTTTTCCTTTTTTGAATGGCTTTATAGTAGGTCCCGCTACTTCTGAAGCTGCATTTATTCCTGTAGGAATGGTAATTTCTTCCATTCCCTCTTGTGCTGCCGATACTTGGTTTTGTTGCGCTTGTCCAACAGCTGTTGTAGCTGTTTTCATTTTGCTAAACATCTGTAAGGGCTGCATTTTAGTTATACTACCTATGGCTGCTTCTGGAGAGTTTGTAGCTACTTGCTCCTCTCCTTCATTTTGCTGAGCAGTTGTGTTTTTAGCTGCTATGGCGGTAACCGAATTTCCTGTAACTTTTCCTGTTGCACTCCCTGAGGTATTGGCTATTGTTTTCTCTTCTGAAGCTTCTTCTTTTTCCACTTTAGGCTGGTTAACCAAGGAAGTAGTTCCTTGCATTGTACCTACATTTTGTTGAGTAGTAGTATTTTTAGCAGCTTTGGTAGTATCCAAATTGCCTACAACTATTTCTTCTGTAATAACTGCTGAGGTATTGGTTGCTATTTTCTCTTCGATAACTTCCTCCTTTACAGTTCTAGGTTGATTAACCAATTGGGTAAACGGGTCATTTCCCATTTGCTGTTTTAACGGGTCGTTTTCCTGCATTTGAGCAAACGGATCATTGGCCATTTGTTGCTGAAAAGCATCGCCTTCTGTTCCTGTACTTTTTTCTGATACAGGAACCTCGTCCTGAAGTCCTGCACTTACTTTTTTAGGCTTTGTTATTGCTAATTTTTCTGCACTAGTTGTTTCTTTTTTAGCAACTGGTGTTTTTATTTGCTGCCCTTGAACCTTCGTTTCTGGAACAGCTTTCTCAACTACCGGAACGGGTTTTATTTTAGGTACCACTTTAGGCTTAGGTTTTAACACCTTTGCCTGTATTGGTTTTGGAGTTGTTGGCTTTAATACGCGCATGTTACTATTGTTTTTATGGTTTATTAGTGTTTTTATTAATTAAAGAACACCACAATCCACAATAGGTTTTAACCCATTGAGGATTGCTCCCTTGTAAAGGGATTAAAATATTTTATCTTCTTTTTCGTATTCTTTCTTAATGCTTTGTAATAGCATTGCATGGGTAATTATCCGGTCAGTATTCGCCAATGCTTGTAAGCTTACATCCTGAATACAATTCATGATATTAGAACCGTTTAAAATGTATTTATGAGCTATCGTTTGTAAATCTACACAATCAGCTAATTGGAGTTTCATAGGTAAGTTACGTTCCCATATTTTTATACGCTCTGGAGCTCTTGGCAACTCAAACTTAATAATAGACTGAAAACGTCTCATGAAAGCATTGTCAATATTTTCCTTGTAATTAGATGCTAGAATTACCATTCCCGGAAAAGACTCTATTTTTTGCAGTAAATACGATACTCCTTGATTGGCATATTTATCATGTGAATCTTTTACATTGGTACGTTTACCAAAAACAGAATCGGCTTCATCAAAAAATAAAATCCAGTTTTTATCTTGTGCTTTGTCAAATAAATTAGCCAAATGCTTTTCTGTTTCACCTATATATTTCGATACTAAAACCGATAGGTCTACTCTAAAAACAGGCTTATCCGTATGCTTCCCTAATAAACTAGCGGCTAGTGTTTTTCCTGTTCCTGGAGGGCCATGAAACAACACACGATACCCTGCCTTAAACTTTTTGCCCATATTTAGCTCCTCTAAGAGTGTATCGTTATGCTGCAACCACCTGTGCATATCTTGAATGCTCAATAAGGTTTTATTGGGTAATATTAAGTCGCCCCAATCTAAAGCCGTTGTAATTTCTTGTGCAGGGAATTCTTCGCTTAATTTTGGTGTACAAGTAGCCCCAAATACTATTTCCTGAAAAGCATCTTGATATACTTGTAATTTCCCTCTTGTATACGGAACTCCCTTTGGAGTGGCATCTAAATACAAAATATGCTTTTTAGTAAAATAGTGCTCCTCCCTAAAATAAAATAAGGTTTGTAAACACTGCTCTATAGACTCCCCTCCTAATACATATTGTACGGTTTCTCCTGTTGGGTCGGTATTTATTTGATTAGCTCTTATTTCAGAAAAATCACATAAAACATTACTCTTTTTTTCTAATGAGACCTCTCTTAACAGCGTTGGGTATAAATACGGACTTAATGCTAAAAGTAGTACCGTAATTTCTCTAGAATCTAGTTCATTTTTAAGAATATAATTTCCAGTAGGTGTGCTTGAAAATAATTTTGATTGATAGTTATTTTCAATAGTATTATAATTTCCTTCTGGATTATCTAACCGCCATTTCAATATCGTTTTTAACTGAAGATAGGCTGCTCTAATGGTATTTTTTTCTTCTGAAATGAGTTTCATCTGTATAAAATTTTATACAAATATGTACTCTTATTTAGAGAATTTAAAGGATTTTAAAGGAGGGATTCCGTAGTTTCAGTAGTATGTATTTTCTACTGAAATGATTGATTTTAAAGCAATGGTTAAAAGCTTTTATTAAATTTAAGTATAAAACTCCTCCCTTTTCTGAAAAAGTTACTCAATAGTAAGGGATTTGAAATATAGTATATCTACTAATTTTAACTAAACTAGTAATTACCCTAACAATTTACATACTCATCAAATGCAAATTTGTAGTGTAATCAAAATATAATATTTAACTGTGTAAATACTATTATTTTTTTTGATTCTAAAAGGTGCTATCCGAAAAACCTGTATTAAATAGAGTAGGAATCAAATTCAAAATTATAATTATGTCTAAAAACGCAAACTTAGGGAAGTATGATATGGTTTTAGCCTTATCTGAAAACAAAATAAATAGTCAATTCAAGGAAATGTATAAGCGAAATATCATAAAAAAAGATTGGCAATTTTTAACAAGTATTGATGGAGAAAACACACTAGGAAAGGATAATAAAAATTTTAATACCGATTTAAATGATTGGAAAGAAGCAGGTAATAAGAAGGCGAGTCTTATTAAGAAAAAAGGAGAGCTTACAGATTTGCAAAAGCGTATTGATGATTTAGAAGATAAAGCCGATAAAGCTGAGGACGAAGGAAGAGATGATGACGCAAAAAAAGACAAAACAAAACGAAGAGAACTTCGAAAAAACCGAAAAGTGCTTGAAAAAACAATAAGTGAATTAGAAAGCGGTATTGAGAAATTAAGGAAATTCGATGTCTTATTAGATGGAAAAATAAAGTGCCCTAAAATAGAAATTATAAGTAATACACCTAAATCATTATTTTTTAACATCGAATTTGATTATGGAAGCAACCTTGTATACAAAAAAGAAGATAAAACCGAAAATATTTCTTTAGATAATTACAATTATGCTTTTCGAGTTCCTGTAGGAAATATAAGAATAACCGATAAAGAAAAAATATTAATTGTTCAAGGCAAAGACAATCAACTATGTGAAAAAGAAATTAGAGATACGGGAATTAGTGATAATGATTTTACAATTGATTCCCTTTTTCTTGATTTTTCTAATGCTAATATAGCAGATTATGATGGTAATAAGAGTAAACTCCCTGAGGATGCTAAAGCAAAAACTAATTTACAAATTGCTATAGTTAATTATTTTAAAAATCCAGATAACAAATATATTTTAGGTTATGCAATTAATAAAAAAGAAGTTAAGGTTTTAGACAAAGCATTATTACAACCTACAGGAGCATCTTATTCTACTTCTTTTAGTAATATAAAAAGAGCTACGGCATTTAACTTTTTAATGCTATTAAATAATCACAGTTTCCCAACAGGAAATAGTACTGGAGTTTTAGATAAGAGCTTAATAGAAAAAGTAGAAGATACAACAAAAACAGTACACGGTGTCTTTGGAGTTGATTTCATACAATTTAAAGAGAATTTCATTCCTCAATTAACTGATGGCATTAAAAACGATTTCTACGAATCTTTACGAAAGAAATGGGGTAGCACAACTTTTAAAAGAAAAACACAAATTAATGAAGATACAACTAGTATAAAATTAACTCCAAGTATAGGAAGTTATCCAACCATTAAGCAATCCAGAATTGATGGAGTTGGAGTACTTACTATTAAGTATCCAATTACTGCAAATGGAAATGTACATAAAGAAGTAGAAACCTTTGGAATAAAAGACCCTATAACTGGTTTGGAAGTTAGTACAGGAACTATAGGAATGGATTGGGAACTATCTACTTCAGGGGAACATAAACTTCAGCATAATATAGGCAAAAAAGGATCTATAGAAGTTGTTATAAAGCCTTCTTCAAAAGGGAAATTTGAATACAGTATTAGTTATTTACCACCTACGATAGGAGCCATTAAAGAGAAACCTGAAACTGAAGATGGTTTCGATAAATATGTTAAAAGATTTATGGACAGTGTAGATTCTATTATGAAGTTTATAGGCAGCTCAAAATTATTTGATACTGACTCCATTAATTTTGATGTAAACAGCATTACTTCAACTCTGGACCTTGATGAAATTGCAAACCTAAATAACAAAATCATTCTCCCCGTAAGTCAAACTTATACTTATAAAAACATTCGATTATTAAATGGTTCTCAATCAGAGAATGATGCTGTATTGTTTGACATTTCATATGCACCTATCCAATAACAAATAAACTTAATATTTCATATTAGAGGTTATCACAAATGGAATAATGTTTTTATTCAGAACAAAATGTCAACCTATTTATTTTCAGGTGACATCCTCTATTAAAATTAAAAATAATGAAAAATAATTTTAAACCAACAGTTAACGATAAAATTACAATAAAAGCCCATAGTGAGCTAATGCATAATTACTTTGCAGAAACAACAATAGATACAGGTCATGGACTAAAAGTAGTTAATCTAAATAAAGACAATAGCCTTCTTTTTTTTATAGACAAACATCATAGATTAAATATGATATGGTCTCACGAAAATAATGAAAACTTGTGGACAAAAATTTTGCTATCTCCAAAAGGTGCAACCGCAAACGCTTTTGATATTTACCATAATAAAATTGAAAACGCCTTACGAATAAGCTATAGCAGGCAAGTAAAAGGAAAAACAGAACTACTAGTTAGCAATACAATAACATTGGATGCACAAGAGCTAGATAATTTTCAAAAACAGTTTACTTGGTCACATAAAAAAGTAATTAATCTTGTCCGAAAAATTGACCATATATCAATGCATAAAGGAGGTATGCTATACAGTACTTCTTATAAAAAATCTGACGCAACCTATGCTTATTTTAAATATAATAACGAGCCTCAAGAATATACACTACCAGAAAATACTACTAAAGTATATCAATTAGAAATTGGTAATGTATATGGCGATTTAGGAGTTTTTGTATTGTATGATATGCAAAAAGAACAAACCATGTTGTTTAAATCTTTTCCTGATGATGAATACGGAGAAGAAACGGATTATAGATACGATTTAGATGCTAAAATGGAAGCATTTACTTTAGATGAAGATGAAAACGGGCATAGTATTCTTTATTTATCTGGAGAGGGAATTTCTAAATATTATGAGTGTATTGATAGAAATGATGAACTTCAAATAGAAAAAGAAATTATTGTAAATAAAGAAGAAGGAATTTCTTTTTCAAAAATAGATGTTTCTAGAAATAAAGAAGAAATTACACTTTGGACATTAGGAGAAAAAGAGAATGATAAAGGTCTATATTATTGCACCAATCGTTTTTACAAGACTCAAAATGAAGTAATACAACAATGGACATCTCCATTATTAATGCACTCACATATTGATGAATTTGCTAGTATAAAAAGTAATAATTTAATTAATCAACTTTTTCTATTTGGAGAAATGCCTGAAGGAGGAAAAGGATTAATTCATTTTTATCAAGACGAAGTAAGTACACAATGGACAGAAAAATCATTGTCTATACCTGAGCTGAATGAAACCATAGAATTGGACACCTATACATTAAATGTTCATTTTGAATGTGAAGATGATATAAAAGTATTTAGTGGAGAATCACTTACTGTTTCGGCAGAAGAAAACATCTATGTATACATAGAGAATAGAAAATGTTTGATAGGACCTGATATAGAACGACAGGTAACTATGGAGTTAGATCATATTAATATAGTGTATCCTACAGACAGTTTGTCTGCTTCAAAAATTTATCTAAAAGCTGATTTTTTATCTGAAGTTCAAGAAATAGATCCAATGAAAGATACTATTTCTAAGCTGAATGAGAAAATCAAAACAAAAGATGATTTTATTCATGCTAAAAAACAAGATGGTACTCCTTTAATTGATAAAAATGTAAACAAAGAGAAAATAAATGAAGTAGCAACACTTACTGTAGACATGCTAAAACAGGCAAGAGAAATAGAAAATAAGCCTCCAAACACAGAATCGTCAGAAGTGAATGGAGTTATTATTGAAGATTCTTTTTCAGCTTTAGGCCATGCTATTGGTGATATATGGAATAGTGTTAAAAAAGGTTTTTCTGAATTTGTATCAGAGATAAAAAGAGACCCTACAGGTACTGTTATACTCGTCATAAAAAAGGGACATGAAATCATCGTTAATTTGGCAATTAAAGCAGCTAGAGGTATCTACCATTTTTTTAGAGAAGCTTGGGATTGGGTAAAAATTGCTATTAAAGATATTATAGAGTGGTTAGGTTTTATTTTTAACTGGGAAGACATTTTGATAACAAAAAATGTATTTAAAGATATGATAAATGCTGGATTTGATGGAGTAGAGAATAGTATGGAAGGAATTAAAACTAAGATAAAAGGCTTATCTGGTCAACTAAAAAAAATGATTGATGCTCCAGAATTAGAAGAACATTTTGATAAAATGGGGAATTTTTCTTCGTTCAAAGCACAAGATTCGAAAATGAAGAAGGAAAACAACCCTAGTTTTTCTTTAAATTCTGGAGCAACTTGGTTAAGTTCTAAAAGAGACTATTTATCATTTGACATTAATAATGATGGTGTGATTTCTCCTTCTATTAACTTATCAAAAGAACTTGACTTCCTTTCTAAACTACAGGAGGATTTGATGACTGTTTTACAACCAGTACAAGAAAAGGTGATGCAGTTATTAAATGATGAAATATCAATAGGTGATTTTGTATTATTTATTGGAAAAAAAGTAATAGTATTAATTATTGACGTTGTAGAACAATTAATAGAAACCTTGCTTTCTCTTTTTCAAAAACTTATATCTACCGCTAAAGAACTAATGAATAAAGAAATTAAGATTCCTTTTTTCTCTTCTTTATTTAAAAATGTATATCAATTAGTAGATGGCACTGGAGATGGAAGCACATTAGATGTAATGTGCTTAATATTCGCTGTTCCTTTTACGGCTATTCATAAAACCTTGTTTAGTGAGGCTCCTTTCTCTAATGAAAATAAGGAAATGGTTGTTAATAGCATGAGTACTCTTTTTAATCATTTTAATGATAAACCAGTAGTAAAACGTCCTACTCGTAGAAGGCTAATGAGTAGCAATTTAAGGTCTAGTGCTACCGCTAAACCGAATCAAAAAACGAAAGAGGCTGATTTTACTTACAATCCCAACAATCAATCTGAATGGGAAAAAAAAGAAAATGCAATGTGGCATGGTTTCTTAGCGGTTAGTAGAATAACTAGAACTGTAACCTTTGCTCTTAGCTCGATTACTTCATACAAAAACTCTAATAATAATAATAATAGAGTAGAACCCAATGGAGGAAGAGAATTAGATGACTTTAATAACGCTGACAATGCCCTTCCAGCGGCTAATGATCAACAAACATCAGCAGATACTATTACTGGTATATCTCTTTTAGATAAAATTGCTAGATTATACTCTGTAGGTTTTTTATCATTAACTGATGAAGAAGCTAAACCTGAAGAAATAGGAAAATTTATAGCCTATTTTATATTAGCATTTACTCCTCCTTTTAATAATAAAAAAGTACAATTCGCAGATAGTGCAATTGTTTCTACTTTTGGAGTTATTGGAGTATGTTCTTTAATAGGAGATATGATAAATAATGAAAAAGGAAAATCAACGTCATCATTCCTTTCGAGAGGAGCAGTATTGTTTTTTCAAGTACCAGCAGTAGTTAATGCATTTTTTGGAAAATCAGACCCTTATTATGCCAATTCCATAATAAAAGGAGTAAGAGGGCTTGGAATGTTAGGTAGTGGACTAGCTGAATGTAAAGTTGTATGTGATGTAAAATGATTAAAAAAGGCTAAAAAAACGAATCTAAAGAGTAGAATAGTTTTTAATAAGAGTAGACTAAATGCATCATGACTATTTTCATGATGCATTTTTTTTCTAACCCAACAACACAATATCACTTACATCCACCAATTGATTTTGTACTGCATAAATAATTAAACCCGCAGTGTTTTTAACACCTGTTTTTAGAAGTAAATTACTTTTATGAGCCTCAATGGTTTTGGTGGTTACAAATAGTTTTTCTGCAATTTCTTTAGCAGTAAGTTGTTGGCAAATAAACTGTAAAACATCTAGCTCTCTACTACTTAAAGCATCTTTTGAGTTGGCATATTGTTTGGGTGTTTTATGGCTAATTTGATTTCGTAGGGTTTGCACTTGCTCAGTAGTAAAATAATGATCTTTATTTCGCACCTCTTGTATAATATATATTAACTCCTCTTTGTCTGTTTCTTTTGGGATAAAAGCATGCACACCTAATTTAAGCATATAACCTGTAGAAGATACTTTGTAATAAGACGATAACACTATTATTTTTAACTGTGAGTAGGATGTCGTAAGTTGACTTATCGTTTCTAGTCCATCACCATCATCCATGCGTAAATCTAACAAAACAATATCAGGTACTTCTTCTGTCTCTTCTAATTGTTTTAAAAATCGATTACCACTAGTAGCTGTTAATAGCACATTAAAATTACCTTGTTCTTGCAAGAAACTAGCAAGCAATTGTACGACTAATTGATCATCATCTACAATTGCTATGTGTATATTTTTATCGTCCATTTTCTGTTAAAAATATAAAAGTTGTTCCTTTTGGTTGATTTTGTTTAAGTTTATAACTCCCGTTTAAAGCTTGTGTACGCGATTCAATGTTTTTTAACCCCATTCCTTTTTTATTTTCTGAGTTTATTCCTATTCCATTGTCTCTAATAAGTAAACATATATATATTTCTGATGTACGCCATATAATTTCTAAAGCATCTGCTTTGGCATGCTTATTACAATTTGTAATCACCTCCTGAAAGATTCTAAAGATATTTAATTTATTAATATTAGTTGTTATTTTTTCTTCAGAATTAATAATCAAATTAATCGTGTATTTGTCTTGATAAGGCATCATAAAGTCAGTAATCAACTCTTTAAAAGAAGTTTGTGCTAACAATGGAGGACTTAATAAATGAGATATAGTTCTAGTGGTTACAATTCCTTTTTTTAATAGCTCGTTTATTGCTGTATTGGTATTCATCAGTTTTATACGATACAATTGTGAAATTATATCATCATGCAAATCTTCTGCTATCCTTTTTCGTTCTTTTTCTTGTATCTCTATATTTGTTTTGAGCAATTCTTGTTGGTGTTTCAATATCAAAAAGGACTTTCTATTTTCTTCTGTTTTAATTTTTTTGATGTAAATTTTAATAAATAGCCCAATAAAAACAAGCAACACAAAAATGATAAAAAGTCCAAGACTTAACCAAATTATTGGGGTTGTCGGATCTTCCCAGTTTTCCATACGTAGTAAATAAGAGAAATATAAAATAATTGTAAAAAAACAGCTCTAAACATCCAAAACCAGCTAACTACCACTAAGCTGTTATTTATTAAATAATCTGAGGCAATGGCTAAAAATGCATCAATACAAAAAAAGAGAAGAATACTACTGTTAAAAATAAACAACTCTTTTTTATATGCGATGCGTTCTTTTAAAAATTGATAGATAAAGATTAAACTATAGAATGTAATAACAACCGAAAATATAAACCTACCGTAAAAGTGGTACTGATTTTGAGTTCCTATAATATTCAATAGAAGTAAAACAATACCCAAACTGATAACTCCAGTTTTTAACTTATTGTTAAGTAAATAAATTTTAAAAAGATAAAAATGAGTTAAAAATACAAAATGTGTAAAAAAAGAAAGAGATATAAAAAAAGCTATACTTCCTTTTAAAAAATCATCAATAAAGAATGAGGATGTTTCAAATAATAATATCACTATCAGATACAAATTTGTCCAATTGTATTTAACTTTTTTTGAAATACATAAGAGCACACCTAAAAGAAGCATAAAAACAGATTGATAATTTAGATATGTACCTATTAGGTCAAGTATATTTTCCAAATATTATTTATAATAAGTTTAAATTTTTGTTTGTAATAGAATAAGGAGGACGAGGAGTTGTAACATCTTGAGATTTATTCCCATTATCTAAAAAACCTTTTTCAGGACATAAAATAACTTCTATTTCCATTGTAGATGTCCTTCCTTCACGCGTCATATTTGTTAAACCGAAAAAGAGGAAAGCTTTTTTATTATTCTCGTCTTCAAAAATATTGTAAAAATCTTGAAAATGTATTGTAAATACTCTTACAACATCAGGATTTTCATCAGGGTCAGAGGGATTTAGTTTGTTATAAGCCCAACTATTTGACTGGAAGAACCATTTAAATGCTCTTTTGACTGCTTTTATATCTTGAATCTCAACATCTTGTAGATCCTTTGTGAAATCTTGTTTTTCTATACTTTCTTTTGTGAACTTTTTTGTAACTAATGATGCACTATATTTATGGTCTGGATCACTTTCAGTAATAGAATCAACCAAGTGGAAAATAGTTTTTGAATATGATGAAATACCAATATATAAATGGATAAAATAGCCGTTGTACTTAGCAGTATTGTTATTCAGAGGAGTGTCTGAAAATATTTTTTTATCGATTATTTCTTTCCATATTTGATATTCATTTCTATTAATTTCAAAACCAAATCCAGAAGTTAAATAGGTTAAACCAAGTTCTGTATTTCGTACGTCATTCCAATTTTTAATACTTTTTTTAATTGTATCTAAATCCATTATTTTATTATTATTTTAATTGTAGATTATAAACTTTCTACACGTTTTTCAGTCTCCAATACAATTCCTTTATTTTAATTCTAACTTAAAAAAAAGCTAGCTTCATATATATGGTGAATGGGTAGGGTTTTAATTACTTAATCTAAAAATATGTATTATTATTACTCTGTCCAAATTCAATCCCTTCTCACATCAATTCAGCTACATTGATTAGATAATTGTTCTATAACCAATTTGATTAATCCTTAAAAACATCTCTTAAAAATCTCCACACATCGCTCACGATCCTGCAACCCATTCGTACCTCCATTAATTTTTCTAGTAATCATTTTTACATCATCTTGGTTGGCATATTTATTTAAATTGTGTTTGTTCCAATACCACACTGCAGAATCTACTGCCCATTTTGGTTGTGCTACCCAATCAGGGTTATTTACAAAATCTACACCTCTGTCTTTGGAATAATATTCATAATTTTCCTTCCCTGTAAGTTGTATTAATCCTTTCCCTTTATATTTCCATCCGTCTCCAGAAGCTTCATCTCCATTTCCCATTCTATTTGCATATACTCTATTGGCTATTTTTTCTGGCTGTCTAGCGTATTGTTTCGTTAACTCTTCAGTAGGGAAGTACTTTTTAAAAATCTTTCTTAATGCATTAGACGAATAGTTTAAATTTTCACTTGTGTGCCTAAACCAAACACTTTCATGTGCTAATTGCCCAAAAAAGTGTGCTTTTTGAATTGGAGTAGTAATCCCATGTTCTTCTGCTATAGGTTCTAAAAGGTCTATAATTTCTAAAATTTCTTTTTTAGAAGCAGTGACTGGGGTTAAAGGATTTTGTATTAATTTATCGGATAGCATAATTATTTAAGTTTTTGAATTGTTTTACTCCTCAATGAAAAGTCATCATTACTAGTTTTTATATATAAAATCAGAAAACATGACTCATTATTTTATCTAAAACTACACTTAAAAAAAACACAAGATTAAAAAATGTCATGAACGACGTATTTTTGTTCTGAACGACATTGCGAATAAATTTTGACAGGAAATTAATTATAAGAAATACATTTCTATTTTGAAGAGAAAAAGGAATTCCTAAGAAGAGTCCGTGAAGTCCATAATTCACAACATTTTCATCAAGAGACAAACATTTAGTATTTACATTATGTAATAAAATGTATTTTACTCTGTTAAATACTTCTGTTCGCTGAATAAACCAATCAATATCATAGTACAAAGAGATTTAAGTATAATCTCACAGGAACTCGTATAGCAATAGAGTTTAACCCTTTTTAAAACACTAATAGGCTAACTAAGACTAATTTAAAGCATCAGTTATAATCGCATTGTACATGCTTAACTCGCTTGCTATTTTTATTTTCATAATAAGTCCATTTTACATCAACTTATTCAGAATGGGAAATTTCTAAAACAAAAAACCCTTTCTTTTCTGAAAGGGTTTGCTTAGTAGCGGGAACTGGACTCGAACCAGTGACCTTCGGGTTATGAGCCCGACGAGCTACCTACTGCTCTATCCCGCGCTGTGACTGCAAATATACAACTGTTTCCTTCAATAACAAGTGTTTTATCAAAATAAAATTCGTAAATTGTACATTTGCCTAATTTTTAAGCTTTTAAGAAAGTAAATCTATCTCTTCTTGAACCAACTCCCACTCTTCCATTAACTCTTCTAGCGTACGTTTCTTTTTTTGATAACCATCAAAGAAGTTTGCTTTAGCTACTGTTGCATCATAATTAGTTTCTAACTGAATATCAATCTCCTTTATTTCCCTTTCTAGCTTATTAATATTAGCTTCTACTTTACTTAATTTATTATGTAAAGCTTTTATTTTTTTCTGCTCTTCATAGGATTGCTTTTTATCTTCTTTTGGAGCTTCTTTTTTTATTACATCTCTTTTTTCAACTTCACGGAGATTTTCTACTTTGCGTTCTGCTAAATAATAATCCACATCACCTAAATATTCACGTATTACATGATCTTTAAATTCATAAACTGTTTTGGTTAACCCTTGAAGAAAATCTCTATCATGCGAAACCAATATCAATGTTCCTTCAAACTTCTGCAAAGCTTCTTTTAAAACATTCTTTGATTTGATATCTAAGTGATTGGTAGGCTCATCCATTATCAACACGTTTAACGGCTGTAACAACATTTTAGCTAACGCTAATCGATTACGTTCTCCTCCTGAAAGCACTTTTACTTTTTTATCTACTTCTTCTCCTCTAAACAAAAAAGAACCAAGTATATCTCTTACTTTACTTCTTGTTTTTTCATTAGCGGCATCAATCATAGTATCTTCTACCGTTTTATTCCCATCCAAATACTCTGCTTGATTTTGAGCAAAATATCCTATTTGTACATTATGACCAATCTTTAAATCACCTTTAAAAGAAATTTCCTTAACCATCATTTTAGCCAAAGTAGATTTTCCTTGACCATTTTGTCCTACAAAAGCTATCTTACTTCCTCGTTCTATCAATAAATCAATATTACTCAATACTAATTTTTCTCCATAACTTTTTGAAAGATTGGTTGCTTCAACAACTATTTTTCCAGGAACAATAGATACTGGGAACTTCAAAGTCATAACTCCATTATCCTCTTCATCAATTTCAATACGCTCTATTTTATCAATCTTTTTGATAAGAGATTGTGCCATAGTTGCTTTATTGGCCTTAGCTCTAAACTTCTCTATTAACTTTTCTGTATGTTCTATTTGCTTTTGCTGATTTTTCTGTGCTGCAGCTTGTTGATCTCTAATTTCTTTTCTTAAAACCAAATATTTAGAATACGGCTTATTGTAATCGTATATTCTTCCTAAAGATATTTCAATGGTTCTATTAGTTACATTATCCAAAAACATTTTATCATGCGATACTATTACAACAGCTCCTGGATAGTTTTTCAAAAATGACTCCAACCAAATAATAGACTCAATATCCAAGTGGTTTGTAGGCTCATCCAATAACAAAATATCGTTTTTCTGCAATAACAGCTTAGCTAATTCAATTCGCATACGCCAACCTCCTGAGAAAGTTTCCGTAAGTTTATCAAAATCTTCCCTATTAAAACCTAAGCCAATTAAAATTCGCTCTGTTTCACCTTGATAGTTGTAACCGCCATGAATTTCATACTGATGTTGCAATTCAGTTACTTCTTCAATAACTTTTGAATATTCATCACTTTCATAATCAGTTCTAGTAGTTAATTCCTCATTTAACTCAGCCATTTCAAACTCGAGTTTTTTAATAGTTTCAAAAGCTTGATATGACTCTTCTAAAACACTTCTACCAGGAATAAAATCAATATCCTGACGTAAAAAACCAATTTCTATTTCTTTAGCTAAAGCAATTTGTCCACTATCATACTCCTGATCTCCAGAAATAATTTTTAACATCGTAGATTTCCCTGCTCCATTTTTGCCAATTAATCCGGCCCGATCACCAGCTCCTAATCTGAATGTAATTTCTTTGAATAAATCTTCTCCTTGAAAGGAAACAGTTAAATTATGTATGTTAAGCATCTGATGTAAATTAAGTCTGTCTTAATAACAAATATTATTCAATGTTAAAACATTAAACACTAAATTTGTATTAATTATGAATTTGCAAAAGTACACAAAATAAATGCTTAAAAAAGGTTACAAATTATATAGTATTTTATTTGGAAAATGTCCCAAATGCCATTTAGAAAACATGTATGAAGTTAAGAACCCATACAAGTTAAAAACAACACTTAAACTAAATGATAATTGTAATTCTTGTGGTTTAAAATACCACCTTGAGCCTTCATTCTTTACAGGATCAATGTATGTAAGCTATCCAATTGGGATTGCATTTACAGTTCCTCCATTTGTTATTAGTCATGTTTTATGTAAAGCAACATTATTAACAACATTTTTTGCAATTACAGGAACATTAATTATTTCTTTACCTATAATTGCCAGGTTATCTAGGAATTTATGGATAAACTTTTTTGTGAACTATGATAAAGATGCTTCAAAAAAACACAAGAACACTTTATCATAAGCTTATTTTTTAAAAGAAAAATATATTAAAAAGGTTACTTTTTATATTCTAAAGAAAAACGTTCAATATCGATTTCTATATCTAAAGCAGTCTTGTTTTCAATATAATTATACAGCTCAAAACTAACACTTGGCGCTACCATAACACCACGTGTACCCAAACCGTTAAGTACAAACATATTTTTGTGTTCCGGGTGTTGCCCGACCAAAGGTCTTCTGTCCTTAACTGTAGGGCGTATTCCTGCTAACTGATCTACTATTTCATAATCACAATTTAATACCGTATCAAGCTTATTAGTTAACTCATGTTTTGCCTCATCTGTTGCCTCCCATGTTTTGTCCGTCCAATGATATGTTGCTCCTACTAAATAGCAATCAACTTCTTCTAAAGGAATTAAAAACACTCCTGACTTAACTATAGAGTCTAGTTTGAGCTTCTCAGCTTTAATAATTAATACTTCTCCCTTAGTCCCATTTAAAGGTAAATAATCAAAGTACGGATTTAATTTTAAACCAAAACCTTCACAAAAAACAATATTTTTTGCTTTTAATTCTTTATAAGAAATATAATCCTCGGACATTTTTAAAAAATCAAAATCAAATGGTTTTTTAAAATAACTATCACTCTTTAATAACTCCTGTCTGTAAGCATGCAATAATTTAGCTACTTGAATTCTACCGGCTTTCTCAACCACACCAAAATCATTATCAGCAAGAATAAAATTGTTTTTATTTTTCTTAAAATTAACAGAAAGAAAAGGTGCTAAATTTGGTTTATCGGAAGCAATCAGCCAATTATTTTGCTCCTCAATAGCATTAAAAACTCTCAATACTGGTAACGGAGTATTTACCGAAGTATTCAATCGGCTTTCAATTTTTGAATAAAACGGTATAGCATATTCTAATTGAAAAATTGCATTCCAAGGTGATGTAAATCGTTTTAATATAACAGGATTATACATCCCACCCGCTACAACAGAAGATGATTTTTCTTCTTCTGAAATTACAACAAACGATTTATTATTTTTTTGTAATTGCTCAGAAAAAGACAAACCAGCCAAACCAAAACCTACTACTATATAATCTAACATATTTTACAATTTAAAAGACTTGGATATACTCCGTCTGGAATAACAATAGCCTAATAAAACATAGCCATTGGATACAAAAATAAATATAAAAATAACCTCATCCTAACCTTAACCTCACAGACAAAGAACAAGTTAAATAAGCACATAAAAAAAGCCCCTGCATTGCAGGAGCTTTCTATACTATAATAAATTGGAGAAACTTATTAGTATTGCCATTGATCTAACTCAAAGTCTCTAATTTTTGTTCTAATTCTATCAGATTCTAATAATTGCATTAATGCATTATTAGGAATATAATCCTCTATTTTTCTGTCTTCATATACATTTTCTTCTTTAAACATATTAGCATTAAACCTTCTTGCATTTAACATATGATCAAAAGAAATTGGCATTGCTGTATTTTTATTATTAAAACACATAGCCTCATTTAAGATCTCTCTCGTATCAGGAAAGAAAACCCAAAATGGTTCTACTAAATCTGGCTCGTCAGAGTCTAAGAAATAAACATCTGGCACAATAGGAGCTAAAGCAATTAATCTGTATTTTAATTCACCTTGACGCTTATCAAAATACCATAATCCTTTAATTCTGTACTCCTTAACATCATAAGAAGTTATTAAAGTAGTATCAACATATTCAGGAGAAATAGGTTCCCCAGCATTATATTGTTCATACCCTAAATCTAAAGTATCTATTTTTGCCAAACCTTCTTGAACTTGAGCAAAATCAACTTTGTCAGTAAAATATGAATCTGTATATAGATTTTCTATTTTACCATTTTTTATGTTTTTTAATAAAACATCATATAAACTCCTTCTTTCCTTACCAATGTTCATGGTATCTACAGGATAGTATAAAGGAAAATTAATTCTTTCATCAAGAACAATTTTTTCCCATACCATCTTAGACCAAAGCACATCCTTATCATCGATAAATCCGTACTCTAAAGGCTTTGCATTATCATACTCTTTTTGAGCTTCAGTTTTAACACCAATCTCTTCAGGAGTATTTGCATTTAAAAGGTTGTATTGAGCAAAAACTCCTTGAGTTAATGCAACCAATGTAATCGTTAATAAAAAATTTCTCCAATTCATCTTTTCAATTTTTATTTTTATTACAACTTAATGTAATTCATTCAAAACAGTTTGAATTAACCAAACTGTTTTTGAATGTAAATATTATACTTTAATTATATTGCTTAGTTAGAAAGCTCTATAATAACAGGAGAAGCATCTTTCAATTTAATAGGACTTCCTACTACAGAAGCTTTTAATCCGAATATTGATACTTGATCTCCACGTTTAGCTCTAGCTAAAGCACTTTGAGCTCTTGCATTTAATTTTCTTCCTTGAACAACAATTGTTGGTTGTCCAGGAACTTTAAATTTAAATGAGTTAACTTTTAATTTCAAGTCGAAAACAAAGTCTTCTAATACAGCTGAAATAGTAGCACTCTTTAATGAATTTTTACCTTTTTTAATTGAACCGAAAGCTCCACTTACAGCTGCTGCTGGACGAGGAATATCTTTAATTCTAAACTTCTTTTTATCAGAAACTTTAGAACCATCAGGTAATGTTCCAGAAACATTTATTGTAACCTCTCTACCTTTAGAAGGTGTCATCATGTATCCTTTTCCAGATTTTCTTAAACCTGGTGCAGCAGCATTAACCTTATTAGAAGCAATACCTGCAAAAGAAATTGTCATTGGGTTAGGAATTCCACGATAAACAACGTTCATCTTATCTGCAGAAATAGTTGCTGAATTTGGCTTAGGAACAACTGCATAAGTAGTTTCAATGGCAACTTTTTTCTCTTCACCATTTTCTAAGAAAACAAATTCACCTTTTAATTCTCTTTCACCAACAGCTCCAGCAGGGAAATCTAATACAACTCCTCCATTTTTAAAATTCTTTTTATCTACTGGCACTCCATTTAAAGTAACAGTATTAGGCTTAGTTGAATCATCAACACGTCCTAAAACAATTCTACCTTTAAAGTTTTCTCCAGAAAAGAAAGCTGTTTTTTCAGGTATTACAATTGCACGATAGTTATCCATAGAAATTTGTGATAACAATTCTCCTTTTAACAAAGTAGAATACACTAATGACTCTAATGATTTCACATCAGATTGCATTGCTGAAAATTTTGCTAAAGAAGCTATTGAAGGGAATCCTTTAAAGTTGTAATCTAACCACAATTTCTTAACTCCTTCTTTATCAGCAACTTTAGCTGTATTAAATTTAGAATTTAATACTTTAGCTATCTCAGGATTATCTTTCCCGATGAAATTCATCATTTTAGCTTTATAATCATCTATAGCAGCAACGACTGCGTCACCTTTTTTAGATAATTTATCTCCATTAAACCATGCTTCATCAATATGATCACCTTTATCCATACTTTCATATGGTAAAGCTCCTGTTTTTTCATCTTTATCAGCTATATAAGGAGTTTCAATCATGGCTTTAATTCCATCGATATAACTATATAATTTATCTGATTCTTTTGAAATATTTTCAGCTTTTGCCTGTAATGATAAAAACTGAGTAGGCTTATCTTTCGCCTTTTGATCTATATCCTTTAATAGTTTTTGATTATCTGCTAATGCATTATCATTACTTTTTACGAACTGATCGTTCATGATACCAAATGCTGTCAATACTTCTTTTGACATATTCAGTGCTAACATCGCAATTAACACTAAGTACATTAGGTTAATCATCTTCTGCCTTGGGGACAATTTTCCACTCGCCATATTCTAAGATAACATTCCACCATATACTCCATTTAAAGAAGATAAGTTAGAAGTTAACGATTCCATTTGAGATTTTAATCCTTCAGCATTATCAGCAGCCATTTTGTTAGCTTCAGCTTGACGTGCAGCAGATTCCATTTGAACTTTATAAAGAGAGTTTAAAGACTCCATTTGTCCAGCTGCTAATGACATTTGCTCAGAATATTTTTTAGTTGCTGCAATAGAATCAACCGCTGGTTGAATATTTTCAGCAGCTCCTTTAAAGTTTTGAATAGAAGAACTTAAAGAAGACATTAAGTTAGCGTCTAATTTAGCATCTTTTAACATGTCATCTAATTTTTGAGATAACATTCCTTTAGCATCTCCAGGTGCTTCTTTAGATTTTTTACCTCCCATTGATGCTCCTCCAGATAATTCTGGGTAAACCAATG
>Ga0209291_1001611_pt1 | contig 19766 bp, 14 predicted proteins | sample GOMGulsemesocosm_FD_184633 | JGI IMG/M metagenome (GOLD analysis project Ga0209291, IMG submission 184633) | Methane-oxidizing microbial communities from mesocosms in the Gulf of Mexico - GOM9B Gulf of Mexico (SPAdes) (version 2) | ecosystem: Environmental > Aquatic > Marine > Cold seeps...
TATTTAATGATGCGTGAAAGCGACATTTTAGCAATTATTTAAAAAAGACATTATCATGGCAAAAAATATAAAATTTGATATCGAAGCACGTGACGGATTAAAACGTGGTGTTGATGCATTAGCAAACGCAGTAAAAGTAACTTTAGGACCTAAAGGTCGTAATGTAATTATTTCAAAATCTTTCGGAGGACCAACTGTAACTAAAGACGGTGTTTCTGTTGCTAAAGAAATCGATTTAGAGGACCCATTAGAGGACATGGGAGCTCAAATGGTTAAAGAAGTTGCTTCTAAAACTAATGATTTAGCTGGAGATGGTACAACTACCGCTACAGTTTTAGCGCAAGCTATCGTAAAAGAAGGGTTGAAGAATGTTGCTGCTGGAGCAAATCCAATGGATTTAAAAAGAGGTATCGATAAAGCCGTAGAAGCAATTGTTACTGAATTAGGAAAGCAAGCTAAAGAAGTTGGTTCTGATTCTAAAAAGATTAAGCAAGTAGCTTCTATTTCTGCTAATAACGACGAAGTAATTGGTGATTTAATTGCTACTGCTTTCGGAAAAGTTGGTAAAGAAGGTGTAATTACAGTTGAGGAAGCTAAAGGAACTGATACTTATGTTGATGTTGTTGAAGGTATGCAATTTGACAGAGGATTCCTTTCTCCATATTTTGTTACTGATGCTGACAAAATGATTGCTACTTTAGAAAATCCATATATCTTATTATTCGATAAGAAAATTTCTAATTTACAAGAAATACTTCCAATATTAGAGCCAGTTTCTCAATCAGGAAGACCATTATTAATTATTGCTGAAGATGTTGATGGACAAGCATTAGCTACTTTAGTAGTAAACAAATTAAGAGGTGGATTAAAAATTGCTGCTGTTAAAGCCCCAGGTTTTGGGGACAGAAGAAAAGCAATGCTAGAAGACATCGCAATTTTAACTAACGGTACAGTAATTTCTGAAGAAAGAGGTTTCTCTTTAGAAAACGCTGATTTAACTATGTTAGGATCTGCTGAAACTATTACTATTGACAAGGACAATACTACAATAGTAAATGGTGCTGGTGATGAAGGAAACATTAAAGTAAGAGTAAGTCAAATTAAATCTCAAATTGAAACAACTACTTCTGATTACGACAAAGAAAAACTACAAGAACGTTTAGCTAAATTAGCTGGTGGTGTTGCTGTTTTATATGTTGGTGCTGCTTCTGAAGTAGAAATGAAAGAAAAGAAAGATAGAGTTGATGATGCTTTAAATGCTACACGCGCTGCAGTTGAAGAAGGAATTATCGCTGGTGGTGGTGTTGCTTTAGTTAGTGCTAAAAAAGTACTTACTGACGTTAAAGCTGAAAATGCAGACCAAGAAACTGGAATCAATATTATCGCTCGTGCAATTGAAGCTCCTTTGCGTACTATTGTTGAAAATGCTGGTAAAGAAGGTTCTGTAATTTGTGCTAAAGTAACTGAAGCTAAAAAAGATTTTGGTTACAACGCAAAAACTGACGAATATGTTGATATGCTTAAAGCAGGTATTATCGATCCTAAAAAAGTAACTAGAGTCGCTTTAGAAAATGCAGCTTCAGTTTCAGGAATGATTTTAACTACTGAGTGTGCATTAATTGATATTAAAGAAGATGCTCCAGCAATGCCTCCAATGGGTGGTGGAATGCCAGGAATGATGTAGTGGTGAATCACCACAGATAAATTTAAAGCCATCAAAATTTAATTTTGATGGCTTTTTTATAGCTATGAATTACCCAAATAACAATCCAAAAACACAACTACTTTACTATAACTTTTTTAGTTACAACTCCAGATTCTCCACTAATTTTAATAATATTTACTCCTGAAGACTGATTTTCTAAGTTCAGTTTATAATTATACTTATTGTCCGTTTTATTTATCACATCCTTAAATACCATCTGTCCAATTACATTATATACAGATAACAATAATTCTCCTTGAATTCTATTTGAATTCAATTGAATTTGAAAATGATTTTCTTTATTTAAATAAAGTACATTAAAATCGAATCCTAATTCATTATCAGAAACCCCTAATACTTGCTGGCATCCGTTAGAAATTTTCAACCCTGACCTCAACCCGTTTAAAGCAGCTAACATTCTAGATTTTTGATCTATTGTAAACATGGTAGTACAATCTGACGGAGTATAATCCATATAATTCACATACATTAATCCATCTCCAGAAGTAGTACAGGTGTCATACAACGGAAATGTACATGTTCCACTTGGCTCTTTTTGATTTGGGGTATCTGCTACTCCATCATCTTCATTACAACCTCCCATAGTGCCTCCCCATGGATGCATCAAGTTTAAGTAATGCCCAATTTCGTGAGCCACAACTTTTCCGTAAAAAGTTCTGCTTGGGTCACTTACTGCCTTTTCTATAGTTCCAAAAGCACGATAATCAAGTAAAGCTCCGTCTCCACCATAATTTTGTCCACTTGCAGGATCTGTAGCAGAACCATTAGTACCATCTGTTCCATAATCTACTACCCATATATTTAAATACTTTGACAAATCCCATGCAACAGACCCCTTAGTTGCATCATAATAATCATTCTCAATATTAAATGTAGAAGTTACCTGTTTACGTACAATACCTGTAGTTTCATTTCCATTAGCATCTCTTTTAGCTAAACAAAATTCTATTTCAGCATCTGCTTTTAATGGTTTAAAAACACTTGGAGTTTTAGTATCAAAATGTTGATCTACCCCTCTAAAATAATTATTTAGCGCTATAAACTGTGAGTTAATTTGAGCATCACTAATATTTGTTACACTTGTTTTATACAACACATGAATAACTACTGGAATTGTTATTATTGAGCCTATAGCTCTATTATTAGCTTCATAATTAGCAATCCATTTACGGGTAAACTGTTCGTTTTCTACTTTTCTAGCAACCAAGCTAGGGGTCTCCAATATTCTACTTTGAGCGATTCTATCAGTTCCACAATACTCTTGTTGAGCAAACATTGTAGAAGTGATAAACAATATTAACAAGTGTAATTTTAATTTCATAATTCTTGTTTTTTAACGATTTGTTATTTATTCGTCAACAAACATATTATTTAAACGATTTGAAAATAATAAAACTATAGCAAACAACTATTTATTTATACATAAACACTTAACTATCTATACTATATAGAATTTAAATCAACCAATTATATAAAGTAAATTATTTATTATACATACACATGCAATCAGTATACAAAACAATTACCACAGAGTTTAAGCAGCCTAATATCTACAATTACTACAATTATAAATATGTATCTTTGAGATAAACCAAACATTATTAATGCAACAAGAAAACTTAGATAACGTATTTAATTTTATACTAAACAAAAAATTCAGATGGGGTTACCATGTGCTCTTTTGGTTTATTATATTTTCAGTAGACTTATCTTCATTTTACGACTCAGCATATGATTTTTCACCACTCATGATTATCATCTTTTTGATAGAAATGGCTGTTGTATACTTTAACATCTATTTCTTATTTAATAATTTTTTAGTAAAAGGGAAGGTTTTTTATTACAGTATGTATACTTTATTAAGTATGTTTTTATACTTAGCCATTAATCATTATTTATTTTATGACCCAACTTCTGTTGAATATACCCATATTGAAACTGGTGAAAAACACCCAGTACTGATATCTATTATAGGATCATTAACAGCCTACGCTTTTAGAATATTTAGTGTCATAGGTACTGCAGTTGGAATCAAATTTTTTAAACGTTACTTTCTTGAACAAAAACAAATACACGCCATAAGACAAGATAGCTTAGAAAATGAATTACAATATTTAAAGAACCAAATCAATCCACATTTCTTATTTAATTCATTAAACAACATCTATATATTATCTAAAAAAAAGCAGAATACTACCTCAGAATCGATACTATTATTATCTGATTTATTACGATATCAATTGTACGATTGTTCTAAGAAACAAGTGTCTTTGGATAATGAGATTGATTATTTACGTAATTTCCTTAAGTTAGAAGGGTTACGCAAAAAAAATAGTGATATAAACCTAAGTATTGAAGGTGATACATTTCAAGCACAAGTATCTCCTTTTATTTTTATGCCTTTTATCGAAAACGCAATAAAATATAGCGGACTGACTCAAAAACCCAGAATAATTATTCAATTCAAAATAACTGAGACCCAAATTAATTTTCATGTATTCAATAACAAAGCAGATATTGTATCAGTTAAAAAAGATAGTGGTATTGGATTAAATAATGTTAAAAGGCGTTTGTTTCTTTTATACGAAAACGCTCATGAATTACAAATTGAAGAGAATAACGAAAGTTATACAGTTAACCTTGTATTAGATAAAAATTAAACCCTTACCTATGAAAAAATTAAACTGCATTATTATAGATGACGAACCGTTAGCTATAGAAGGAATAGAGTTTTATTTAAACGATTATAGTTTATTTAACCTCGTAGGGACATTTAATAATGCAATTGAAGCAAATGTATTTATGCAAACAAATCAGGTAGATTTATTATTCCTGGATATTGAAATGCCTAAGTTAAACGGATTAGATTTTTTAAAAACTTTGAAATCGAATCCTTATGTAATCCTAACAACAGCATACCCACAATTTGCATTAGAAGCATTTGAATTAAACGTAATTGATTATTTAGTAAAACCTATTGGGCCAGATAGGTTTATGAAGGCAGTAAATAAATTAAATGATATTTATTTAAAACCAACTTCCGACATTACTGAATTTACTTCAGATTATATCTACATAAAAGCTGATAGGAAATATGTAAAGCTTTTTTACAAGGAAATAACATATATAAAAGGATTAAAAGATTATGTTATTATTTACACCACTGGAAAAAGAGTTATAACTGCAATTAATATTAAAACGATATACAACGAATTACCAAAAAACATATTTTGTAGAACTAGTAAATCATACATCATCAATATTAACTTCATACAATCAGTTAATGTAGACACAATAATGCTAGACAATGAAGAATTGCCTTTAGGTAAAACCTATAAAGATGATTTTTTAAATACACATGTGAAAAATAAATTAATACAAAGACCCACAAAAAAGGAATGATTAAAATCATTCCTTTTTTACTTCACAAACACAACACCCATCTTAAATACTGATAAACAGTAATGTATGATTTTATTTTGGTATAAAAACTATTCTATTTCGTATAAAAGAAACACTTTCCGATTGATTTTAAATGTTAATTGCATCACAGAATGTTAATTAATTCACAAGAATCATGAAAAAATCTACCTTAAAATCAATTATGGTGTTAATCACATTGTTTTTAACAACAATGACAATTTGCGCTCAAGAAAACTTAGGTTTTGAACTTAGCGAAACCAACAAAGCTTATTTTGAAGCTACTGGTGTAGTACGTTGCGGATCATTTGAACACAATGAAGCACTAAGAGCTAAAGGAGAAATCAGCTCGAACGATGAATTAGAAGCAATTATCGCTCGTCAAATTCAACAAAACAAAATTGCAAACGGAAACGGAAAACAAGCAACAGTACTTACTATTCCAGTTGTTATACATATAATCCACAATGGAGAAGCTATAGGGACAGGAAGAAATATCGCAGAAGCTCAAGCACTATCTCAAATCACAGCAATGAACCAAGATTTCAGAAGAATAACTGGGACTCCTGGCCACAATACTCATGCTGATGGTGCAGATACTGAAATTCAATTCTGTTTAGCAAAAAAAGATCCTAACGGGAATGCTACTACTGGTATTACTAGACATAATGGTAACAAAACTACATGGACAACAACTGACTTTGACGCCTACAAACCAAGTACTCAGTGGGACCCAACTAAGTATATGAATATTTGGACAGCTGATTTAGGTACGCAATTATTAGGATATGCACAATTTCCACAAGCAAATGGAGTAATTACTGGTATGACTGGAGGTTATGCTGGAGGTGCCGCTAACACTGATGGAGTAGTAATGGGATACAACTGTTTTGGGTCAAAAGCAATTTATGCAGCAGGAACTTACAATGGAGCATTTGATGGAGGAAGAACAACAACTCATGAAGTTGGTCACTGGCTCGGTTTAAAACATATTACTGGAGATTCAAACTGTGGTGATGATAACTGTGCAGATACTCCTACACAAGCAGCGCAAACTCAAGGGTGCCCTTCTGCAACTACTACATGTAATTCATTAGATATGATTGCAAATTATATGGATTATACGAATGATTCTTGTATGAATATATTCACTAAAGATCAAACAGCTCGTATGCGTGCTATTTTAACAGGTAATGTTGTAAATAGAAAGTCATTAACAACTTCTGATGTTTGTAACTCTGACCCAACATTTAACCTTACGGCTACTAATAGCCCTGTTACTGTTTGTAAACCTAACAATGCAGTATTCAACTTAACTTTTGCGACTTTAAACGGATATAACTCAAATACAATATTTTCTTTATCTGCAGGGTTACCAACTAATGCTACAGCAACATTTAATCCTACCAATTTAAGTACTAATGGAAATATTACATTAACCATTGGAAATATTACAAACGTAGCAGTAGGAAATTACACCCTTACAGTAAAAGGCGATGGAACTGTTGATAAAACTACAACCGTAGTACTAAAAGTTGAATCAGGAATTCCAACTGTACCAGTTTTAACTGCGCCAACTAACGGAGCAACAAACCAATTAACTTCTGTTAACTTGACTTGGAATACTGTAACTGGCGCAACTAGCTATATAGTACAAAGAGCAACAAATACTGCTTTTACAGCTAACTTAGTAACAAACACAGTTACAACAAATTCGCATAACGCAACAGGGTTAGTGGCTACAACAAAATATTATTGGAGAGTAAAAGCTAAAAACGGCTGTGGAGATTCTGCAAATAGTAATGCTTTTGACTTTACAACGGCAACCAATGCTTGTAACATAACGGCTAATAACAATACTGTAAACATACCTAATGCTACTACCAACGGTACCGAAGGAGCTCCTGGTATATCTACCATAGCAATAAGTAATAATATTACTATTAATGATGTAAATGTTACTGTTGATATTGCTTATTCATATGTAGCCGATTTAAGATTAGTATTAGAAAGCCCTGATGGAACAAAAATAGATTTAGTTAAAAACCTTACAGACGCAAATAACGGACCTGGTAGTAAAGACAATTATACAAACACTATTTTTGACGATGCAGCAACTACTGCAATAACTGCAGCAACAGCTGCTAACGCTCCTTTTACAGGAACATACAAACCACAAAATCCTTTATCAATTTATAATGGAAAATCTTCACAAGGAAACTGGAAACTTTCAGTTTATGATAACTGGTCAATAGGTACTGGGACTATCAAGTCATGGAAGATTGAAATTTGCGGAAGCCCTGTTTTAGGAATTAATGACATAGATTTAAATGACTCTGGATTTGAAGATTCATTCAGTTTATGGCCTAACCCGTCTAACGGAACTGTCTCTATTTCTTTCAGTAATAAATCTAAAAGTGAGAAAGTAGTATTAAGTTTATTTGATGTTAGAGGAAGATTAGTATCTAAACAAGTATTTAATAAAAACACGACAATATTTAATCAAGAGATTAACTTTAATAATTTACAGTCTGCTATTTATATTTTAAAAATTAAATCAGGAACCAATGAATTATTTAAACGATTGGTTATCGAGTAATATTAAAGTGTTAGCCCCTTAAATGTTAAAAGCCTAGAAATTTAATAATTTCTAGGCTTTTTTATTCAGTAACATAATTCTTTAAATTATCAACTAATCAACAAACACCTGTAAAAACAATCAACTACATAGTTTTAAGTCAAGTTTCATGAACTATTAATAAATATATTTCATTTTAAGGGGTAACGTTTTAATAAAAAAAGGAACTATAGGGTACAAACCAAAACTAAATAACAATGAAAAAAATTGTACTACTAGTATGCTTATTAACCACAAGCATCTTTTTTGCCCAAGAACGTAATTGTTCTTCAATGGAAAATTTAGAATACCGAATGCAACAAGACCCTGAGTTGAAACAACGAATGGAAAACATTGAATCCTTCACTCAACAACGTGTTCAACAATATCAAACCAATAGAGTTGATGGTGATATTATTACGATTCCCGTAGTAGTGCATGTTTTATACAAAACGGCAGCAGAAAATATAAGTACTGCACAAATTCAATCACAAATAGATGTCTTAAATGAAGATTATAGACGTACAAATAGTGACGCAAACAATACTTGGTCACAAGCAGCTGATTCACAAATAGAATTTTGTCTAACTACGATTGACCCTAACGGGAACGCAACAACTGGTATTACCCGAAAATCTACAACAAAAACATCATGGGGAACTAATGATGCTATGAAAAAATCATCGCAAGGTGGGGTTGATCCTTGGGATACATCAAAATACTTAAATGTTTGGGTATGTAATATTGGTGGAGGAATATTAGGATATGCTCAGTTCCCAGGTGGAAGCGCTTCTACAGATGGTGTTGTTAACAGCCCACAATATTTTGGAAGAACTGGTACAGCAACAGCTCCCTTTAACTTAGGAAGAACAATGACGCATGAAGTAGGGCATTTTTTAAACTTACGCCATATATGGGGTGACGGAGGATGTGGTGTTGACGATTTTGTATCTGATACTCCTACATCTGATGCTTCCAATGGTGGTTGTGCTACAACACACACCTCTTGTGGAACATTAGATATGGTTCAAAATTACATGGATTATTCTGATGATTCATGTATGAACTTGTTTACTCAAGGTCAAAAAAGTAGAATGCGTTCAGTTTTAGACGCTGGCGGAAGCAGACGAAGTTTGGCTTTATCTGATAAATGTGGTGCAGTAGTTGTTACACCAACTTGTACTGACGGAATTCAAAATGGAGACGAAACGGGAGTTGATTGCGGAGGCTCTTCTTGTTCTCCTTGTACAGTTGCTCCAACATGTACTGATGGTGTTAAAAATGGTGATGAAACAGGAGTTGATTGTGGTGGATCATCATGTGAACCATGTCAAACTGCTTGTACTGACAACGAAGTAACTATTAGTATTACATTTGACAACTATCCTGAAGAAACTTCTTGGACTTTAGTAAATGACAGTGGTACCTCTATTGCTTCTGGGACATATTCTAAATCAAATGCAGATGGATCTACAGTGTCAGAAACATTATGTTTGCCAAATGACTGTTATACATTTACAATAAAAGATGCTTACGGTGATGGAATTTGCTGTTCATACGGAAACGGTTCTTACTCAATAACTGGTCCCGGTGGAAGTATTAAATCTGGTGGTAGTTTTGGAGCTTCAGAAGCAACGAATTTCTGTTTCTCAAACACTCCAGCTCCAACTTGTACCGATGGAATTCAAAATGGTACTGAAACTGGTGTAGATTGTGGAGGTTCTTCTTGTACTCCTTGTCAAGCAGCTTGTATTGATACTACATTAAAAATTAAATTTGATAATTACCCAGAAGAAACAAGCTGGAATATTAAAGATAGTTCAGGAACTGTAGTTGCATCTGGAGGAACATACGGAAGTCAAGCTGACGGAAGTACATTGACAATTAACAACTGTCTTCCTGCTGGATGTTATACTTTAGAATTTAAGGATACGTATGGCGATGGTATGTGCTGTAGTTATGGAAATGGTAATTATACATTAACAAACACTTCAACAGGTGCTACATTGGCTTCTGGCGCTTCATTTACTTCAACAGATACTAATAATTTCTGTGTTGCTAATACCAGAACTGATGCTATACGAGAAATTAAGGCACCTATTACGGAGTTGAGTCTATCAATATTCCCTAACCCTGTAACTGGAAATGTACTAAACGTAATTACTGAAAGTGATGAAAAATCAACTTATAGAATAGTAAACACTTTAGGACAAGTATTAATGAACGGTGAGTTGAACGATATAAAATCAACCATAAACGTAAGCAGATTAAATAGTGGAGTGTATTTTATTGTAGTGAAAAACAACACTAGCAATAACACTAAACAATTTATTAAAAAGTAAACTAACCAATTTTAATCAAAAATCCCTAGAGAATATTTTCTCTAGGGATTTTTTTATTTCCAATAATAAAGAGCTTATCATTACTTCTTCGAAGCGCAGCTTGTTTTTGCAGTTGCCTTAGAAGCGCAACAAGATTTCTTGTCAACCTTTTTATCTTTACAACAAGGTTTTGTACAATCCTTTTCACAAGAATCCTTCACTCCTAAAGTTCTTTCGTATTTACAACAACCATGTAAGCCATTATATGCTTCGCCAGTTGCTTGGACCTCCACTGTATCATGACCAATTGCAGCCATGTTTTTCTGAATAGTTAACACATCAGTTTTACGTTCATTAATAATTAAACTTAATTTTTTAGTTTCAGTACTCCATTCTGCTGATTTTACACCTTTAGTTTTAAATGCAGCTTTTTCAATACGCGACTTACACATGTCGCATATTCCACTTACTTCTATTTCAACTTTTTTATTCTTTGATTTTTCTTGTGCGCTTATTGCTACTACAGTAAACAACAATACGAATGTCAATATTTTTTTCATTTTTATATTTTTTATTAATTCTATTATTTCATTTTAAATCTTAATCCAGCATATGCTGTTGCCCCTTGAATAGGCCCATGTATTATTGTACTATCAAAATACGCTCCAAAAGGATCATCGGAAGCTAAAATTGGATTATCTTGTTTATATCCCAACACATTTTCTCCCCCAACATATATTTCAAATTGTTTAGTAAACACTTTTGTTACTTGCAAATTCAATTTACTATAAGGGTTTGTATATGTACCTAACTGATATTGGGCAGGATTAGCACTTGTGTTTGGTAAACGTTGTTTCCCTATCCAATTCCAAGTTGCATCAAACTTCCAACGCGATCCTTTTTCATTTAAATAATGAGTTTGGTACGACACATTTGCTAACACTCTATTTTCAGCTAGCAACGGTTTTGACAATCTATTAAACTGGTAATCGGATACAACATTATAGTACTTATAAGACAAACGTAAATCAAGATGTTTCGCTAAATTATAATTAAAGTCTGTTTGAATACTATGTGCTACAGATTTCCCATCCAAATTATAGAAAGATACTTCGTACGGACTGCTATCAACATCTACTACTACTTGGTTTTTAAAATTTGTAGCGTAATAATCTACCGACCAATCTGCTTTTTTGTTAAACAATTTAAATTTTTGTAAAAAACTAGTCCCGTAATTCCATGCTTCTTCTGGATCAAGCCCATAAGCTCCATTACCAGAATTCATAATATTAAAAGTTCTTGATGAAGCAAAATAATGCTGATTCTCTGCAAAAACACTTGCACTACGCCTCCCTTTTCCTACTGATGCCCTAAGAACAGAATTCTTCCATGGATTATAACGAATATGCAAACGTGGAGTTATAAATTCTCCCAATACATTATGAGTATCTGCACGAACTCCAGCAACTACACTTAAGTTATCATCATTGTCATAAGTATACTCGAAAAAGGCTCCTACGGAATTTTCTTTTCTATCAATATCTGAATTCAACACATACTCTTCATACTGATCATAGGTGAAACTCAAACCAGCTTTAAACATATTTTGAGTGTTACTTAATATGGAGTTATATATAAAATTAGAGTACAAACTTTGATGATTGATATCGTATCTTCTTAACCCAAAATATGCATTCTGGTCGTGATTACTATACGATGTTTGCAAGCCAAGGCTTTTATATTTCTGATCTTTAAAAACAAAACCAGTTTTGTTACTTACATCAATACGTTTGGTGTTAATTTCACTTCCCCAAGCATTAGTAGTTAACTTATCAGTTTCTGGATCGAAATCTATTTCACCGGCCTGTTTATTGTCTTTCATATACCTAAAGTCAAAAAAGCTTACCCAACCAGATTCCGAATTGGTATACTGCCAACGATTCATCAAATTTATTTGATTTGTCAATGGAGCGTCCATAAAGTTATCATTATTCTCATCTCTTTTCCAACTACGATTGTTTACATGAATATACATTCCTGTACTCCACTTATCGTTTAACTTTTGATTAAAATGAGTATTCAACTCCAGCCTACCATCAATAGAAGCATAGGTGTTTACAAAGAAAGGATCGTCAGAAAAAGGTTTTTTAAGTTCGGTATTTATCTGTCCTGCAATACTTTCAAAGCCATTTACTACAGAACCAGAACCTTTAGTTATCTGAATACTCTCTAACCAAGTACCTGGTGTAAATGTTAACCCATAAGCCTGCGAAGCTCCTCTAACACTAGGAATGTTTTCTTGAGTAATTAATATATACGGGTTTGTTAAGCCCAGCATTTTAATTTGCTTAGTTCCTGTTACAGCGTCAGAAAAATTTACATCTATTGATGCGTTTGTTTCAAAGCTTTCAGATAAATTACAACAAGCTGCTTTTAATAATTCTTTTGAGTTTAATGTAACTATATTTCGCGAATCCAACAATGAAACCTGAGTAGCTTTCCGTTCCGCATTAATCACTATAGCATCCAAGTCGCTACTCGGTGATAGTCTTACAGAAACCGATTTGGGTTCTGTTACAGTAATTACCTTTTGTTGATATCCAACATAACTAATCACTAAGAGTTTGTTTTCTTTAGAAAAAGGGATTGTAAATTGTCCTTTTTCATTGGTCACAGTTCCTATTGTTGTCCCCGACCAATATATATTGGCTCCAAGAATTGGCTCTTGTTTGCCATTAATTTCTTCTGTTACACTTCCTGAAACTTCGTTTTGTGAAAAACTGAATAAAGGCAACAAAAAGAGTAATATTACTATTTTTTTCATGAATATACATTTCACTAATCATTCTGATTAGTATTACTTAATAACTCACAATTGAGTGTTACTTAATCTTATATATAACTGCCCTCTCTTTTATAAAAAAGATGCGGCAAGATTAGTATTAAGCATAATATATGTATGTTCCGTAAAGTTTGTAGAGTGGTGGTGCATTACTTTGAAAAGTATAATTAGGTAACGCTACCTTATTTTGGAATTTTGTATTCTTTAAAAAGTAGTAAGTAACATCTGGAAAAACTGCTACAAATTGCTGCTCAATAGTCGTGTCATGAAACAATGAATCTTCATCTACTTCAGATAAATCAACAACTGTATCATTGCAACAACCCGGTTTAGTTGTCGTTTTTTTAGCACAACAAGTATCTTGAGTTACTTGCATTTCACAAGCTACTTCTGAAGAAATAGCAGATACACCAGCCAACGAACCTCCACAAAAATGTACAGTTAAGGTTAGTCCAACACATATTATCAAATAATAACATGTAAAAATTACGGCTATGTTCTTTTTAAATTTCACACTACAAAAGTACTCTTTTTTATTTTGAAACTATCTTAACAACTTCTTAAAACAATTGTTTACTTAAACCAGCTAGAATATTCCACATAGTTTTCAGCAATTCTGTCTATCTCTCCTGAACTCAACTCCTTTGAAATATCTTTAACTTTCTTGGCAGGAATACCCGCATATATGCTTCCTGATTCTATTACTGTGTTTTGAGTTACTACAGCTCCTGCAGCAACTATTGAATTGGAATGCACTACGCAATTATCCATCACAATACTTCCCATACCAATAAGCACATTATCATGTATAGTACAACCATGTACAATAGCATTATGTCCTACAGAAACATTATTACCCATAATGGTTGGATATTTTTTATAAGTACAATGAATCACTGCTCCATCCTGAATGTTTACTTTATTCCCTAATTTAATATAGTTTACATCACCACGCAACACAGCATTAAACCACACACTACATTGTTCTCCCATGGTAACATCTCCAACAATAGTTGCGTTTTCAGCTATAAAACAATCATTTGGTATTTGTGGGGCTTTTCCTCTTACTTCCTTTATAACCATAATTTATACTACTTAAAATAATTTAACAATGCTGCTTTTCGTGAAGGGGCAACTTGAAGCTCTTTATCATTTTCCAATACGACACTCCCCCCCTTTCCTTTTTTATACTTAACTATTGAGTTTACATTTACTACATAGGATTTATGTATCCGTGAAAAACCAAATTCTTGCAATACTTCCTCAAAATATTTTAAGGTTTTACTTGCTAATATTTTTCCTTTTTGAAGGTGAATTTCCGTATAATTATCATCCGCCTTACAGAATAAAATATCTGATGTTTTTAACACTTCAAATCCATCTTGCTGTGGAACAGTAATTTTTCCTTCTACAATGTCATTTTTTGGTTTCAATACTGACTCCTGCAGTTCGTTTTCCTTTTGTTTAATATCCGTAACCACCTCAACCGCTTTAATTAAATCGTCAATTGAAATAGGTTTTAATAAATAATAGGAGGCTTGGTTATTCAAGGCTTCTACAGCATAGTGATCATAAGCTGTTACAAATATAGTCTCAAAAGATCTATTTTCAACTTTATCTAATAAATCAAAAGCGTTGCCATATGGCATTTCTACATCTAAAAAGACTAGGTCTAATTGATTATTTTTAATTAAACTCAATCCCTCTTCAATCCCAGACGCTTCTCCTATTAGTTCAATATTTGGGCAGTATCTTACTATATAATTTCGTAATATTTCCCTACTCCTTGCTTCATCCTCTACTAGTATTGTTTTTAATTTCATAATAATTAATCTTTCTTTAAAGTTAGTACCACTTTTGTTCCACCATCATCAACTATATCTTCAATATAGACATCCACTTTATCAGCGTACATTTCATTTAATATCGCTACTCTTTTTTTAATATTCCCCATTCCTTTTGAGTTTTGCTTTTTCTGGTGATCTGTTTTCAACGCTTTTGATTTCGTTCTTCCAACTCCGTTATCTTCAATAATAATTTGCAATTCATTATTAGTAAGTGCTTTTAAATTAATTTGAAGTAATCCTTTTTCTTCTTTATAACGTAACCCATGCCATACAGCGTTTTCAATATATGGTTGTAATAACATTGGCGGTATTACAAAGTCATCTATTACAATAGTATCGTCAATGCTAATATTATATTCAAATTTATCTTGGAATCTGAAATGTTCTAATTTTGTATACAGCTCTAACAGCTCAATCTCTTTCGCTAATGAGATAAAATCTTCTTCAGAGTTTTCTAAAACCGAACGCATTAATTTAGAAAAATCAGTTAAATACCTATTTGCCGTACGCTCATCATTTGATGCAATAAAACTATTTACTGAATTTAAAGCATTGAATATAAAATGCGGATTCATTTGTGAACGTAGTGATTTCAATGCCAGTAAATTATTATTTACGCGTTGTTGCCTGATATTTCTGTACATATAAAAAGCTAACAACAACAGTAATAATAACCCTGCTAAAAGAGCATAAATAACAATGTTTTGCTGTTTATTTCGTTCATTCTGTAATTCATTATCTTTTGACGCAAGTAGCAGTTTGTTTTCCGACAACTTTCTTTCATCCTCTAACCCAGTAACTCGCTGTTGTTGTTTTCTTAAATCTCTACTTACCTTTGATACATTCGCTATTTCTTGCTCTTTTTTTAAATACGCTTTATCAACCAAATCAACATAACTCTGATAAGTTTCTAAGGCTTTTGTGTACTCTCCAACAGTTTTATACACTTCAGATAACTTACGTGTTGCATCTTTTTCGATAGTTAAATCAGATTTCTTATTTGCCTCCGAAATACTTTTCTCAAGATAAGGTATCGCATCATCATATTTAGCTTGTTGCACATATGCACTGGCTATTTTATAATTACTTTTTTGGGTTGTTAAAGAATCTGATTCATTAAAATTATTTTCTGTAAGCACCTCTGTATCTAATGTTTCTAAAGTCGATAAGTTCCTCTTTCTTAATGCGATTTCCTGATCAAATTGTTGGTTTGAATTATAAAAATCGGCAACACGCTCCTTTTCAACAACTGCCCGTTGTTCATTCTCATGAGAAGCTAAGTTTAATGAACTATCAAAATAAGTAGTTGCCTGTTGAACCTTACCTTGAGAAAACGAAACTTTACCCAATTTAGAATTAAGATCAGTTACTTTCGGCGTTATCAAATGCTTATTAGCAATAGCCAACCCCTTGCTGTAATATTTCTCAGCAGTTATATACTCTTTCTCAGCCGAATAAACATCACCTAATTCTTCATACAACACTACTTTTTCCCAATTTGACAATTGATTAACATCAATGCTCTTATATATAGAAATTGCCGATGTATATACTTGACTATTAAAATAGCTCTTCGCTAAACTCAACTGAACACTAGCAGTTTTCTCAAGCTTTAAACTTCTTTTGAAATTTGATATTGCTAAATCGTATTGTTTCCAAAACAAATAAATTTCTCCTAATACTTTATAGGATATTGCTTGCTGTTTATTCGTTAAATTTTTAGAAATCAATAATGACTTTGTTACATACTCAGCGCCTTTTTCTGCATCTGTTTTGTACATTCGTTTAGCAGAATCTATTAATTTAGTAAACTGCTTCGATACATCTCTTTTCCCTATACTTATTTTTTTATGTTGTTCTGGTTCTTCTACATATATTTTTAACCTATCATCTTTATTTTTTAACACATAACTTACAGTTTCAATACTTGGATGACTAATTACAATTTCATCTCCAATTTTTGCTCTAATTCTAAAATCACCAGAAAATGAAGTCTTTGTATAACTACCTCCATATACTTGTACCTCAACATCAGAGATCGGCTTTCCAGACTCCTTTAATAGCACCTCTCCCCTAATATGATAGATTTTATTATCATTAACTTTATTCTTTCCTATTTGCGAAAACACAAAAGTTGAAGTAAAAACGAACAGTATGTAAATTAGTTGTTTCATTTATTTAAAACCATTTTAATCCCACCTGTGAACTTAATTTTCCGAAGCTTTCCTCTAACAAAAAAAATGTTCTGTTAATTTATACCTCGAGTGTATCTATTGATGATATTAATTTTCACCATAAACTTACGTACTTTATTATTAAAAAAATACACTTTACTTCAAATTAACCCTCATTTATAACGAGTTTTATACACTTCTCTTAAATAAAACACTAGTTCCCTAACTCAACTACTATACTCCCTCATTTTAGCTTTTACATAACAGCCATCCTAAATAACTTTGTATAAAAACCTAAATGATATAGCGTTATGAAAAAATTAAAAACAATTGGATTAAGTTTTCTTTTACTTTGCAGTATTTCTTGCAAAGCAGACACAAAACCAGAAACAAACACTTTAACTTTATTAGAAACTACTAACAAACCCATTAAAAAAGGCACTATTAAAGTAGCATTGTTACTAGATACTAGTAATAGTATGGATGGACTTATAGATCAAGCAAGAGCACAATTATGGGAGATTGTAAATGAACTATCATATGCTAAATATAAAACTGACAGACCTAATTTAAAAATTGCATTATATGAATATGGTAATGACCGACTATCTAGTAACAAAGGGCATATTAGACAAGTAAGCTCCTTTACGAATGACCTTGATTATATTTCAGAAAAATTATTCTCGCTAACTACCAATGGAGGAAATGAATACTGCGGACAGGTAATACAAACCTCAATTAATGAATTAGATTGGGGCACTAATGAAAGTGACTTAAAATTAATTTTTATTGCTGGAAATGAACCATTTACACAAGGCCCCATAAGTTATATAAATGCAAGTACTAATGCGAAAGAAAAGAAAATTAACATCAATACTATTTACTGTGGCGACTATAATGATGGTATTACAAGCATGTGGCAACAAGGAGCTCAGCTAAGTAATGGTGATTATATGGCAATTAATCATAACCAACAAACTGTTCATATCCCCTCTCCATATGACAAATACATCTTAGAGTTAAATATTAGGCTAAACAAAACTTATATTCCTTATGGTACACAAGGAAGAATAAAAGTGGCCGTACAATCCATGCAAGATATTAATGCTTCAAAGTACGGAAAAGCAAATGAGGTAAGTAGAACAGTTAGCAAAAGTTCTTCCTTTTATAAAAACAGCTCATGGGATTTAGTGGATGCTGAAACCGAAGAAGAAAACTTTAATTATTCTAAAATTGATAAAAAATTACTGCCAAAAAATCTTCAACAAAAATCTAACAAGGAACTAGAAGCTTACGTATTAAAAAAGAAAGAAGAGCGAATTAAAATTCAGAAACAAATACAAGAAGAAAATAGCAAGCGAAAAAAATACATCGCTATTGAGAAAAAGAAAAACAATATTAATAATCATTTAGAAAGCGCCATGTTAAAAGCAATTAAAAAACAAGGCGAACAAAAAAACTACCATTGGGAAAAATAATTTAACACAATAAAAAAAGGCTCGGTATATCCGAGCCTTTTTTTATTGTGTTAAATCCTAGTTATTAGTTTATACCAGGACAGTTACAATCGTATTTTTCAGGTCTACAGTTTAAGTTTATTCCCAAAGTAATTTGGTGAAAACCACCATCTACTAATTTTACTTGACCAGTTTGGTGTGAGTACGTATACCCAAACATGTATTTATTATAATTAACTCCAATAAAAGGAGTAATGTATTGCAATTTTTGTCCTTCAGCTGAACCAGTTGCAGTTGCGTATTCTGCCCCATCTAAACTCCTTCTGTATGATAATCCTCCCCACACTTTACCGAAGTCCATTTTCTTGTAAGTTTTTATGTTTACATCAAATTGTGTTTCAGCAGTTTGAGAAATATGCTGAAATAACATAGATGGCTCAAAAGACCAATCACTATTTATACTTGAAAAAACATACCCCATAGAAATCAAGAAACGTTGCAAATTAGCACTTTCTTGTACTGTATATAATTTTCTTCCAGTACCCATTAAATTTTTAATTGTTAAATGCGCATAAAAATCTAATAAGTGATAAGACACTCCAAAATCAACATTGTAATAAGTACTTGATATTTTTTCATTTGAATTAGCTGCTGGATCTGGCACACCAAAATTGTTATTCCCGGCATTCCAAACAGTATCCCATTCAGTCTGATCTAACCTACTTTGAATTAACCCAACACTCAACCCAAAAGAAACTTGATTTAAATCAATTGTGTTTCTTCCTAACATGATATGGTGCGCATATGTTAAATATGCTCCTGTTTGTGAGTGGTATCCGTTTTTATCACTAAATAAAATAATCCCCGCTGCAGAAGGTGCATTTTCATCAAACCTTGTATTATAACTAGCTGTCATCAACGCTGGTGCATCTTCCTGACCAAACCATTGCTGACGACCAGTTAACCTAACCTTTGTACAGTTAGAAGCTCCCGCCATAGATGGGTGAATTAAATATAAGTTATCAGTTAAATAATCAGAATATGTTGGCAATCCTTCTTGAGCATTAGCTCCTAGAAAAGCAAACATTGCTATGATAATGTAAATCTTTTTATTCATAGTTTTAATTTCGTTAATATTTATGCAGTTGATAAGGCATAAATAATTGCTAAAATTTAGGTCATATTGATAATTTTCAAATATAAAAAAAAATCAATGAGTATACCTATAAAAACATTTATTTCTATAAAAACCCTACTTTTAGTTTGAAATAAATTCTTCTGAAGCCAAAGAAATTCAGTACTTTTGCGGAAAATATTTCTCCAATGGAAGCACATAATATTACCATAACACATACATCATCT
>Ga0209291_1001612_pt1 | contig 19760 bp, 14 predicted proteins | sample GOMGulsemesocosm_FD_184633 | JGI IMG/M metagenome (GOLD analysis project Ga0209291, IMG submission 184633) | Methane-oxidizing microbial communities from mesocosms in the Gulf of Mexico - GOM9B Gulf of Mexico (SPAdes) (version 2) | ecosystem: Environmental > Aquatic > Marine > Cold seeps...
ATAATAATGAACTACTGATTAATCCTGTTAACACGATTTTTGTTAGCATGTTACTCATAAATGCTCTCCAATGAGAAAATAATATGGGTTCATCATAACCGCATTAACTTAATGAAAACTGAACTGACATTAATGTGTTCATTATTCACCAACATAACCCTAAATAGAAGGTAACTATTTAGGCTGTTTAAGGTAATTCCAAAAAGTTGTGCCAACAGGCCCCAGCACCTTATCCACTTTAATGATGGCTCGAACTTCCCCCTTTAGACTGTGCTCGAAATCTGACAGTTCAATGATGGCTAAACGTCCATCAAGGAGTTCCTCTTCAATTTGAACCTTAGGGATCATGCCTGTACCAAGACCGCCGATGAGCATGGCTTTTAGTGTATGAATATCTTTCGTTTTTACTAAGGGTTTAGCGCTGTGGGTACCAATGCGATCATTGTCGAAACTTAAGCCACTCTTAACCAAGGTTACGCTGGGTAGCTGATTAAGATCATGAAGATTATTAATTGTATGATTGGCTAGAAAATCTGGTGCTGCCGCCAGCACAAGTTCAAAGTCATCGATGGGTAAAGTTAAATAATCACCCTCGCCATGAAATAGATGAAACCACGCACCAATAGCAATATCGACTTCATTTTTGTTTAACTGTTCGAGAGAAGAAAATCGAGAACCGGCGATGAGTTCAAAGCTAGTGGTTGGAAATTGTGTTTGGAACAGGTTTAGTATATTAATGATAAAGCGATTATCACATAAGGGATCATAACCAATCTTAAAAACGGCTTCATCGCCTTGTGATAGAAGTTTACCTAAAGAGTCTAATTGATCGGCGCCTAATAAAAGCACCTGCGCTTGGCGATAAAAAGTCTTGCCTTGTGGTGTTAATATTAATCGATAATTACGGCGATCTAATAACTCGACCCCAAACTCTAACTCGAGTTTTTTTATGGCCATAGATAAGGCTGGCTGTGTTTTATGAAGTGCTAATGCCGCCGCTTTTAATGTGCCAAGCTCCACCACTTTTTGTAAAACTCTTAATTGTTCAAGTGTCATTATCTTGATAACTTTTATTTATAGTGTTGTAAACTTTATATAAATTTAATTGTATATTCAAGGGGCGTATACTTATCTGATTATTTTTATTAGGAATTTAGCCAATGCGTAATCACGTTAAAAATACTTCATCATTACTCAAATCAGTATTTGTATTTATGGGGGCGATCACTGCACTTGCAGGATGCAATACGGAACAACCCACCGTGAAAGAAAACTATGCTCCGGTGGTGAAAATAGTTAATGTCAATGCTCTTTCGAGAGGTTCTATTCGTCAATTTCCTGCGCAAGTTGAGCCTAATAAAGATAGTCATTTAGCCTTCAGAGTCAGTGGCGAATTAACAGAGTTTGCCGTGAAGTCAGGTAATCAAGTTAAGCGGGGACAATTACTGGCTAAACTTGACGATCGAGATTTTAATATACAACTCAATGATCGTAAAGCACGTCATTCATTGGCTAAATCTCAATTTGAACGCACCAAGCAACTATTAGAGCGCAAGTTAGCCTCACAATCACAGTTTGATGAGGCTCAGGCTAATTTATTAGTAGCTCAAGCTAACTTAAACAGTGCTAAAACAGCCCTAGAATATACGTCTCTTTATGCACCTTATGATGGTGTTATTGCTAAGGTTTATGCAGAAAATCTGCAAAATGTTCAAGCGCAGCAAGTTATTTTAAACATGCAAAATGTTGATAGTGTCGATGTTTCTATTCAACTTCCAGAACGTTTGGTGGCCATTATAGATAAGAAAACGGTTTATTCTCCAACGGTGATATTTGATTCATTACCGGATAAAAAATTCAAGGTCAAAGTCAAAGAGTGGGACGCGCAAGCAGATGCGGCAACGCGGACATTCAAGGTGGTGTTTACGCTTGATTTGACCGAAAAAGATAATATTCTACCAGGCATGTCCGGCACTTTGTTTGCGGATTTAGCCATAGTAACTAAGCAAGATTATAGTCAGGTTGTTGTTCCTGTATCTGCTGTTTTTGCGGCAGATGATAAACAAAGCGAGCAACAAGAACGCTTTGTTTGGGTGGTCAACGATGCGATGAAAGTAACCTATCGCGCTGTTGAAGTTGGCAGTTTATCGGGCCAAGGTATTATTATAAAAAGTGGCTTAAACGGGGATGAAAGAATTGTTGGTGCTGGCGCTCATTATTTATCCGAAGGCGACGTTGTTCGCGCTTGGTCTCGTGAGCGAGGCTTATAATGGATATTGCAAAGCTGTCCATTAAAAGCTCTGTCATCAGTTGGATGTTCGCCGTGTTACTGCTAGTCGGCGGCATTATTTCTTATAATGATTTGGGTCGTCTAGAAGATCCTGAATTTACAATCAAAGAAGCGATGATTATCACGACTTATCCTGGTGCTAGTCCGCTCCAAGTCGAAGAGGAAGTGAGTTATCCCATTGAGAACTCATTACAACAATTACCCTATATCAAAAATATCCGTTCAATATCAACGCCGGGTTTATCTCAAATAATCGTTGAGATGAAAGGCACGTATCGCAAACAAGAGCTTCGTCAAATTTGGGATGAAGTGAGACGTAAGGTTAACGACTTAGCAGGAAATTTCCCACAAGGCGTAAACACTCCGCAAGTTAAAGATGATTTTGGTGATGTTTTTGGCGTTATGCTGGCGTTGACGGGCGCGGGTTTTAGTAATGAAGAACTCAAAGATTTTTCCGATTACTTACGCCGAGAGTTGGTCTTAGTCGACGGTGTGAGCAAGGTAAATGTCGCAGGTACGCAACAAGAAATGGTGGTGGTTGAAATATCGCGTAGCAAACTTGTAGCTTTGGGCATTCCTCAATCAAATATTTTTGAGTTATTGCGCAGCCAAAATACCGTTTCCAATGCTGGAAAAATTAAAGTAGGTGAAGAGTCTATCCGTTTTCATTCTACGGGGGAGTTTAGTGAGGTCACGGAACTCGAGTCGCTTATTATTTCAGCCCCTGGGGCAAGTGAACTTATTTATTTGGGCGACGTAGCAAATATAAGCCGCGAATACAGTGATGTGCCAAAGCATGTTACTTACTATAATCAGGAGCAAGCGCTGCTTATTGGTGTCTCTTTTGCTAGTGGCGTTAATGTTGTAAAAATAGGGCAGAAATTACAGCAACGATTAATAGAGTTAGAATATTTTAAGCCGTTAGGGCTAGAGATTAACTCAGTTTATAATCAACCGCTTGAAGTTGAAAAGTCAGTTTCTGGTTTTATTTTAAGCTTAGTTGAAGCCGTCGCCATCGTTATTCTTGTATTATTACTGTTTATGGGGCCGCGCAGTGGGCTTTTGATCGGTTTGATTTTGATGATTACCGTTTTTGGTACCTTTATTTTCATGAAGTTTATGGCTATAGACTTGCAACGAATTTCCCTTGGGGCATTAATTATTGCACTGGGTATGTTAGTTGATAATGCCATTGTCGTCACTGAAGGTATTCTTATTGGTCTTAAAAAAGGGCGCTCAGCGGCGCAAGCAGCAAGTGATATTGTCAAACAAACAAAATGGCCATTACTGGGTGCTACAGTTATTGCTATTACGGCATTTGCGCCCATTGGGTTATCGTCTGATTCTACGGGAGAATTTGCTGGTAGTTTGTTTTGGGTGTTGTGTATCTCTCTACTCCTTAGCTGGGTAACAGCTGTGACCTTAACCCCATTTTTTGCCAACCTGTTATTTTCATCAACTAAAGCTCAACAAGACGATGAAAATGATGATCCGTATAAAGGCGCTATGTTTGTTGCTTATAAAACATTTGTTAATGTCTGTATCCGTTATAAAGGACTGTCGATCCTTACTTTAATTGCCGTCTTAGTGATTTCAGTCATTGGTTTTGGACAGGTTAAACAGTCGTTTTTCCCAGCGTCTAATACACCGATGTTTTATGTCGATATGTGGCGCTATCAAGGGTCTGATATTCGTGAAACACAAAAAGATATCGCTAAAGTGAGTAAGCATTTATTACAACAAAAGGGCGTCACGCAAGTGACTTCAACTGTTGGTCAAGGTGCACTTAGATTTATGCTGACTTATGGTCCCGAAAAAAGTTACCCAGCGTATGGTCAACTTATTGTTAGGGCGCAGGATCGAGAGCAACAATTGATCATCATGAATGAGCTTCGAGTGTATTTGAAAGATAACTTTCCTAATGCGTTAGCTAAAATTAAACCCATGGAAATAGGTCCTGCCGTTGAATCTAAAATTGAAGCACGTTTCTCAGGTGCAGACCCTGATGTGCTCCGCGGACTTGCTGCACAAGCTAAGCAAATCCTGCTTGAAAATCCTAATGCGTATAATGTCAGGCATGATTGGCGTCAGCGCAGTAAAATAATTCGACCTATTTTTAATGAGGCCATGGCGAGACGAGTTGGTATTACCAAAGCCGATTTAGACGAATTACTACTCGTGAGTTATACCGGAAAAGCAGTGGGCTTATATAGAGACGGCACGCAAATGTTACCTATAGTGGCGCGCGCCCCTGATAATGAACGTCTATCAGTCGACAGCTTAAATGCACTTCAGATCTACAGTCGCAGTTTAGGTCGTTACATTCCAGTTAGCCAAGTGGTTGATGGATTTGAAACGCAGTGGGAAGACGCTATTGTGATGAGGCGTGATCGCAAGCGTACTATCACTGTAAAAGCTGACCATGATGTTCTGGGTGATGGCACAGCGGCACAGGTGTTTAATCAAGTACGGCCATTAATTGAAGCTATCGAATTACCACGAGGCTATCAATTAGTGTGGGGCGGTGAGCATGAAAGCTCGACAACAGCTCAAAAAGCATTGATGGGCGGCTTGCCATTGGGTTATTTAATCATGTTTATGATCACTGTCTTTTTGTTTAATTCAATCCGCGGACCATTAGTTATATGGGTTACGGTGCCTATGGCTGTTATTGGCGTCGCTGGTGGCTTACTTATCATGCAAGCGCCGTTTAGTTTTATGGCTCTTTTGGGCTTGTTAAGTCTATCTGGCATGTTGATTAAGAATGGTATTGTGTTACTTGATCAAATTAATATTGAACTTGCATCGGGACTTAATCCTATTGATGCCATTCTCAATGCGGGGGTTAGCAGAGTAAGACCAGTGGCTATGGCTGCTATTACGACAATTTTGGGTATGATTCCTTTATTGTTTGATGTGTTTTTTCAGTCAATGGCAGTAACAATTATGTTTGGGTTGGGATTTGCTACCATCTTAACACTCGTATATGTTCCCATTTTTTATGCCATGTTCTTTGGCATAAAGTCTAAATAATTTATTACTCATTTCACATCTAATGGTTAAAGAAATACCGTGATAATTCGCGGTGTTTCTTTAATCACCTTTCTCTATTACAATTCCTTACAACTTACCTACAAGTCTATACAAAATCTTGCTTAGAAATTTGCTATATTCCGTAAAAATTTTATGGACTTATTCAATTGGGAGCCAAGATGGCCACTAAAAAACAAATATTATTCCCTGTCGCTATTCTCGCTAGTGCTATTGCAATTTTCGGTGCCTTTGTCGCGTTAGAGAAACCACCGGAAGAAAAAGCAGTAAAAGAGTTTATACCTGTTGTTAAAACACAAAAAATCGAAATTAGCGATTTACCAATGATCGTTAATTCACGTGGCATGGTTATGCCTAAAGAAAAAACCATCATTGTTGCGCAAGTTGGCGGCAAGATAACGAAATTATCTCCCGCTTTTATTCGTGGCGGCTTTGTTAAAACTGGTGAGGTACTTGCCTGGATTGATGATAGTGATTACCAAACCCAGTTGATTGAGGCACAGGCTAATCTAGCTTCCGCACGCGCGTCTTTGCAACAAGAGAAGGCGAAAGGTCATGTAGCTGAGCGTGAGTGGCAACAAATAACCAACGCTAGCCCATCAGAATTAGGTCTACGTAAACCTCAATTAGCTCAGGAAGTCGCTCGGGTTAGAGCAGCTACGGCCGGTGTTTTACGCGCCAAGCGTGATTTAGAACGCACTCAACTTGTTGCCCCCTATGATGCAATCGTTGAAACTAAAAATGTTGGTTTAGGAAGTTTCGTTGGCGGTGGGAGCGTTGTTGGAGAGTTATCTCGTATCGATGTGGGCCAAATTAGATTACCCATTGCTGATAAAGACTTACAGTATTTGGCAAATCAGGGCGTTAATGCCAAAGTTACGCTTCATGCACTTTTTAATGGTAAAGAGACAACTTGGCAGGGTGAAATTGTTAGAAATGAAGGGATTATTGATAGTAAATCTCGCATGAATTACCTAGTTGCAGAGGTGAAAACACCTTATGAATTAGATAATCCTTTAAGATTTGGTAGTTATGTTAGTGCACGGATTAACGGCATAACTATTATTAATGCCGCCATAGTGCCTCGACACTTAATTGAAGAACGCGGATTAGCCTTTTTTACAAAAGACAGCTTATTACATTTTGAATCGGTCGAGGTTATCCGCCAACAAGGTGTGAATGTAGTGATATCCGGAGAACTACATGACTATGATCAATTAGTCGTTAGTGCATTGGACATCCCCATTGAAGGCATGAAGTTATCATTACTTGATGTTAGCGCCTTACCAGATAATAAAACTACGTCTGTTGCAGTAACGAACGACGGGGCTCCATAATGGAAAATACCCCCGTAGAAGTTCAAGAAAAAGGTATTATTGCATGGTTCGCCCGCAATAATGTGGCGGCTAATCTTTTGATGTTCTTTATCATTGTCGGCGGTATTTTTTCGTCGTTTATCCTACGAAAGCAAATGTTTCCATTAGAGGAAGTCAATTGGGTAACTGTTAGTGTTCCTTATCTTGGCGCTGCACCTCAAGAGGTTGAAGAAGGCATAACCGTTAAAATTGAAGAGGCTATGGAGAGTATTGAAGGGCTTAAACGAGTTATAAGCTATTCAAATCGCAGCTTTTCAAATGTTATGATCGAAATTGATAGCGATTATGACCTGCAGGAAGTACTCGATGAGATTAAAATTCAAGTTGACTCAATTTCAAGTTTTCCTAACGGTATTGAACGCCCAATTGTACGACAGGATAAAGATCGTCAAGAAGTAATGTACATCAGTCTTCATGGTGATTTATCAGCACGCCAGCTTAAAGAAATTGGCAAAGATATTCATGATGAAATTCAGCAATTAAGCACCGTTAATATTTCAGACTTTTTTGGTGGTCTTGACTATGAAATAGGCGTAGAAATTGATCAAGACAAATTACGAGAATATCAACTGTCGTTTCGCGATGTTGCTTCAGCCATTCAAAACTTTTCATCTAATATGTCTGCGGGCCAGATAAGAGCTGACAATGGCATTATTTCAATGCGTGTTGAAAACCAAGCCTACAACCAGCAACAATTTGAACAATTACCAGTAAGAACACTCACTGATGGCACTATATTGTTATTGGGTGACTTAGCGACGGTTAATGACGGATTTGTGGAAGGATTAAGATACGCTAAATTTAATGGAAAAAACTCCGTCACATTATTTATTGGTGCGTCAACTGACCAATCAATGACGGATGTTGCAAAACAGGTTCGTGCTTATTTAGATAAAAAGCGAACCCAACTACCTGAAGGCGTCGGCTTAGAGCCTTGGGTTGATATGACGTTTTACCTCAATGGCCGACTAGACATGATGTTATCAAACATGTTGTCTGGTGGTGTGCTCGTCTTTCTCATGCTGGCGTTGTTTTTACGTCTACGTTTGGCCTTTTGGGTGATGATGGGGCTGCCAGTTAGTTTTTTAGGGGCATTATTCTTTATGCCTCTTGAAGCGGTGAATGTAACTATTAATGTTACCAGTCTGTTTGCCTTTATTTTGGTGCTGGGGGTTGTGGTTGATGATGCCATTGTTGTGGGGGAAAGTGCCAGCGATGAAATTGAGCGTAATGGTCACTCACTAAACAATGTTGTGCGCGGCGTAAAACGTGTAGCGATGCCTGCAACGTTCGGCGTTTTAACGACCATAGCGGCGTTTTTACCGATGATTTTAAGTGATGGACCGGGCTCTTCAATGTCTCACGCCATAGGGTATGTCGTAGTATTGTGTTTGATTTTTAGTTTGATTGAATCAAAACTTATTTTACCAGCACATTTAGCACACATGAATATTAAACCGGGTAATCCAACAGGGTTTATGCACCGTATTAGAGGCGGCATTGATGGCGCCTTAAAACGCTTTGTGAGCACTACCTATAAGCCGTTTTTGGTACGTGCGATTCATTATCGTTATTCTGTATTTATGCTGTTCACCGGGATTTTAATTGTCAGTGCTGGTCTGTTTATCGGCGGTACTATTCGTTATATCGGGATGCCTGAAGTGCCACACGACTTTCCTCGCGTTGCCATTGAAATGAAGCAGCAAGCTTCAGAGCAAGCAACGCTAGATGCGATTAAAACCGTAGAGCAAGTATTACGTAATGTTGATAAGGAGATCGAAAAAGAAATTGGCATCGGTGCCATAAGTGATATCAATGCAAGATTGAGTTCACGTACCTCGGGTGAGGTAATGGTTAAAATGACCGATCCTGAACTTCGTACACTCAATACGTTTGAAGTGGCGCAGCGCTGGCGTGATGCCATCCCAAATCTGCCGGGTGTTAAATCTATTTCTGTGAGTGATAATTTGTTTGGCGGCGGCCGCGATGACGGTGATGTTAGTTTTAGACTCATCGGCAACAATGATAAAGAACTGGTAGCGGCTTCTAAAGAGCTCAAGAAAAAGCTTCAATCACTTAAAGGTGTTTCGGATGTAAACGATAGCCGTCAAAGTGCAACGCAAGAAGTACAATTTAAGTTAAATCCATTAGCATTTAGCCTGGGCCTTTCTCTAGCTGATGTAGCAAACCAAGTAAACTTTAGTTTCTATGGTATTGAAGCTCAGCGTATATTACGAGATACCGAAGAGCTTAGAGTGATGCTACGTTATCCAAAGTCACAACGAAGCTCGATTGGGCATATTGAAGAAACCTTAATTAAAACTGCGGGTGGAGACTATGTCCCATTGTCTGAACTCGCGACGATTACGTTAACGGACGGGGTCAACCGGATCCGCCGTGAAAATGGTCAACGTACTATTAACGTGTGGGCAACGGTAGATAGTGCGCAAGTAGAAACGTTTAAAGTAGCCAAAGATGTGCGTGATAGGTTTATGCCGCAACTGCTTAAACTCTACCCAAGCGTTAAAACAGAATTGGCAGGGCGTATTCAAGAAGAAATGGATGGTGTGAATGAGCAAATGCGCAATTTCATTTTATCGTTAATGTTGATATTTGCATTACTGGCTATACCTCTGCGATCATATTCTCAACCTATTATCATCATGTCTGCGATACCCTTTGGCGTAGTTGGCTCTGTATTAGGCCATTTACTCTTTGGTCTCGATATTAGCTTGATGTCGATATTTGGTATTATTGCAGCGGCTGGTGTGGTTGTTAATGACTCTTTAGTGATGGTAGATTTTGTTAATCGAGCACGTGAAGAAGGGATTCGTATAGTTGATGCCGTTGTACAGGCTGGTACGCAACGTTTTAGAGCGATTATCCTCACCTCACTAACAACCTTCATTGGTTTGATGCCCATTATATTTGAAACCAGTTTACAAGCTAAAATCGTTATACCGATGGCTGTATCTTTAGCCTTTGGCGTTGCATTTGCCACGGTTGTAACATTGATATTTATTCCGTGTTTCTATGTCATTTTAGAAGATGTAAAAGGGAAACTATTCAAGCGCGAAGTAAAAACTCAAACCGTTGTTACTGAGTAACTATTAACGAATAATGATAAAAGTAACGTGAATTAGTCATGCTCCCTAAAGGCCTGAATAAAATATATTTGGGCCTTTTTCGTGATTTAATTAAACTTTACTTTAGCAAAGTCTTATATACAATATGTTCAACTTTTGGTACTAATTAAGCAGAACATAAGTTCTCTTTTACCATGTAATACCACGTATTGAATTTTGGAGTTTAAACAGTGTTAAATAAATTAATTACAGTTTCATTGGTTGTTCTATTATCGGGTTGTAATGCTACGATCCCACCAGCTTTTCAACAGGATAGAGATCCTGAAGATAGAGACGAATATAATGGTTTAGAGGGGCTTTCCCAACAACAAAAAGATCAAAATTATTTGATGGTCAAAGAGCTGGCAAATAAGTGTTCACAAGCACAGGTCAACCTTATTGTTGCCCAAACAGATAAAAACGAAAGTGAAATAAAAAAACAAAAAGAATTAATCAGCAGTACTTGCCTTGAAAAATAGTAATAATATAATTTATTGAGAATAGCAATCATAAAAAAGGCCAGTTTATAAACTGGCCTTTTTCGTTCTTTTTTAGCTAAACTATGAATAACCTGGGTTATTTAAGACCTTTGCTAATATGAATCAAGTCTTGCTCTTTTAGCGTACCAGCCGTTTGTTTAAGGCTAAGTACTGACAAAATGTAAGAGTAACGTGCATTGGAAAGTTGCTTTTTAGCGCTATAAACTTGACGAGTACTGTTTAGTACATCAACGATAGTACGGGTACCTACCTCAAAGCCTGCTTCCGTTGCTTTTAATGCGCTGTCAGCTGATTTAGCCGCTTGCTGATAAGCATTAATAGAAGATATAGATGCACTAACATCGTTAAAGTTACTACGGACATTACGCACAACACTACGATGATCTTGTTCTAGTTTTTGAGCACTAGATACATAGTTAAAACGAGATTGATCAATGCGAGATGATACAGCACCACCTGAATAAATTGGCACCCGCAGCGTTAATCCAATTGTTGACCCTAATATAGAATCGCCTTTCAGACCTTTAGATGCAGTAGCGCTGGCGCCTAATGTTGGTAAGTGACCTGCTTTTGACAAATCAATACGTTGCTTGGCAATGTCTTGTGCCAAACGACTATCAAGTAACGTGAGGTTGTTTTCTTCGGCAAGTTTTATCCACTCAGAAGAAGTTGCAGGCGCTGGAATTGACGGGCTAAATAAATCTGTGTTTAAGCCGTCTAAATCAGTGTGCTTAAGTCCGGTAATTTCGGTCAATACTTCTAAACTGTTTTCAAGGCTATTTAATGCAAGAATTTCATTCGCATTAGATAAATCAAACTGTGCTTGGGCTTCGTGCACGTCAGTAAAGGCATTTAGGCCAACTTCAAAACGTTGTTTTGTTTGTTCTAATTGACGTTCAATTGAACGTTTCTCAGCTTGAACAAATGACAAGTTATCCGTATTTTTCAACACATCAAAATAAGCATTCGCAACGCGAAGAATAAGGCCTTGTTGCGCCGACGCTAGTTGTGCGTCGCTACGTGAAGCGGCTTTCTCACTCAAGCTTAGGCTTAACCAAGAACTGTGCGAATAAATTTGCTGTGTGAGTGAAATGCTTGCGTTACTAGTCCATTGCGAGTTCCATTCGAAACTATCACGAGGTGCTTTTTCTGTACCAACATCGTTGCCACCAGAACCCATGGTCACAGTACCTGAAATGTCGGGTAGCAATGTTGCACGAGATTCGCTAATAGCAGCAAAACTGCTATCGCGATTGGCTTTCGCCTGCTTAATTTGTGGATCGCCTTGTAGGGCTTGTTGGTAAATCTGGTGTAATCCATCTGCGCTTGCTGTCATTGACAAGATGCCTAAGCTAACTGACAACATGAGTTTATTTAATTTAGAGCTCATTTGTAATCCTAACGGTTCTATATGAATATTTGTGCTTAATTTAAGCGTTTTTTAATCACTTCGCCAGTGGCTAAGTGTAACAGTTTGTTTTATGTGATTAGCAATGACTTTTCTATTGCATCTCATAGGATTACAAACTGTTTGTAGTCTTAGTCTAGTAATGGTGTCTAAGCTAGCATATTTCAAGTTATACTGCTTATAATTATCTGTATTATATCTATTAAGATGTAAATCTTTGTAAAGAGTTAAATTTATATGAATCAATTTTCGAGAAAAGATCTGACTGTAGTCAAAAAAGAAGTCATTTGGCAAGGCTACTTTCGAATGATTAAATATTATTTTACCCATGCTTTATTTAGCGGCGGAAGAAGTCAGATAATAGAGCGTGAATTATTTGAACGTGACACGGCAGTTGCTGTGATCCCCTATGATCCTGTTTCCGATGAAATTGTATTGGTAGAGCAAATTAGAGTGGGTACGTTTGAGCATAACGTGAACCCTTGGATGGTTGAGCTGGTTGCTGGCATGATTGAAGAAGGCGAACAAGCGGATGATGTTGCTAAAAGGGAGTTAGCCGAAGAAACGGGGTTAGAGTGTCAAAAACTCGAAAAGATAATGAGTTACTTAGTGAGTCCCGGTGGCACTTCAGAAAAAATAGAATTGTATATTGCACAAGTTGATGCCGCTAGTGCGAGTAAAATCGCTGGCCTTGAAGAGGAAGGCGAAGATATTAGAACTCTTAGATTAAGTGTGACGGATGTGATTGAGCAATTAAATCAGTCTCGCTTTCAAAATGGTGTCACTATTGTTGGCTTACAATGGTTAGCCTTAAACCATCAACGTATAAAGCAGAAATGGTCATCAAGTTCTTTACAAGAGATTGACGAATAAATATGGCTAGCTTTTGCGAGGTTAAGAAGAAATATCAACCTGATCTGCTTGGTTTACACCGTGCTTGTTCTTATAACTACTTATTGATATTAAAATTATTACCCGAATTAGTATTAGATAATCCTTATTTTTATCATTTAGATAATGCGTGTTATCAACTCAATGTTTGTGAACAAACGCAATATACCAGTGTATTAAACATTGAACCTATTGCGAGTAACGTCAGTGTAGGCGGCGAAACTGATAACGTGCTCACACCTCAACTAAAAGTACGTTTGTATCATGATGCGCAAATGGCAGAAGTGTTAGCTAGTCGACAGATCCGATATTTCAAATCACGTTATGATTACCCTAATCGGTTGATGCAACAACCGGACGAAAAGTATCAAGTAAATAAATTTTTGAGTCAGTGGCTTGATCATTGTTTTAAAGATGGCCGTGTATTGACATTAGATCCGAGACATTCATGAACGAAAAAATATTAAAGCTAGGACAGGCTAACCCTCAAATTTTACAATTTAGCGATTTACATTTATCTGCTAACGGTGAATTAATGGGAATTAATTGTGATGAGAGTTTTGCATCGGTAAAAGCACTTGCGACGCAATATCATCATATCGACCTATCATTGATTACTGGTGATATATCTCAAGATCATAGTGAAGCATCATATCGTAAGTGTAGTGAAGTTTTTCGAAATCAACATCATCCTGTAGCTTGGATCACCGGTAATCATGATGACGTTGAGCTCCAAGAACGTGTGTTGTCTGTAGGGGCTGTGACGCCTGTTAAACGGATTTTATTTAAGCACTGGCAATTGTTATTACTCAATTCTCAAATTCCTGGAAAAGTGTGCGGTGAAATTTGTTCTGAGGAATTGGCAGCGATTGTACAAGCATCTAAAGACTATCCTAATCACCATATTTTGATTGTGATGCACCACCATCCTATTCCTATGAATAGTGAATGGATTGATGAGCATTGTCTAATTAATCAAGGGCCTCTTTGGCAAGCGATAAATGACGCTAAACTTGTAAAGGGCATTTTGTTTGGACATGTTCATCAAAGTGTTGATGAAGAAAAAGACGGGGTACGTATACTTGGTTGTCCTTCTACTAGTGTTCAATTTACGCCAAATATCGATGAGTTTTCTGTCGATAGTGTCCAGCCTGGCTTTAGATATATGGAGTTATTGGCTAATGGCACTATAAAATCGAAAGTGCATCGGGTAGCTGACAATAAATTTAATCCAATTTACGATCCTGCAGGTTATTAAAATTCAACATGTGCATAAGCTGAGATATTTTGCAGCTTATGCTCAAATCGTTTAAACTTCTGATAATTATTGAATATATTAAAGAAGATTTTCGTGACGCCTCATCAACTTATCATCTATCTTCACGGTTTTAATAGCTCACCTGATTCCGTGAAAGCGGTTCAAATGTCTACGTTCATTACACTTAATTGTCCGAATGTAACGATAATTACGCCGCATCTACTTGTTACGCCTAAAGCGGCATTAGCACAAATAGAAGACATAGTGCAGCAGATAAAAAGCAAAGAAATGAATGCTATAATTACTTTCGTGGGCAGTTCAATGGGCGGCTTTTTGGCCACACTTTGCAGCGAAAAATATCAAACAAAGGCGGTTCTTGTTAACCCTGCCGTTGCGCCTCATAATATGATCGATTTACTCATTGGCGAGCACGTCAATCCTTATTCAGGTGAGGTCAGCACCGTTACATTAGCTCATGGTGATGAGTTAGCATTAATGAATTTATCAACGATTACACACCCCAAAAAATACTGGGTGTTGCTGCAACAAGCCGATGAGACCTTAGATTATCGCCACGCATTATCCTTTTACCAAGGCGCTAGAATAACCTTAGAGCCTCTTGGCGATCATAGTTTTGTCGGCTTTAACCGATTTTTGCATGCAATAGTTGAGTTTTTGTTCGAAAAATAGTTTTAAGTACTTAAATGATTGAGCAAATTTAGCTACACTGCCCCTAATAATAAGAACAATTGAAAAAGGCCATCATCGTGAGTGATCAGCAATACAATTCGGACGCCATTGAAGTCCTAAATGGCTTAGACCCCGTTAAACGTCGCCCGGGAATGTACACCGATACCACCCGTCCCAATCATCTAGGACAGGAAATAATCGATAACAGTGTCGATGAAGCATTAGCCGGGCATGCAACAGCGATTCAAATCACTTTGCATGAAGACCAATCACTTGAAGTTAATGACGACGGCCGTGGAATGCCTATCGATATTCATCCTGAAGAAGGGGTGAGTGGTGTTGAACTAATTTTATGTAAATTACATGCTGGTGGTAAATTCTCTGGAGATAACTATCAATTCTCTGGTGGTTTGCATGGTGTGGGTATATCGGTAGTCAATGCATTATCAACCCGGGTTGAAGTGACAATTCGCCGTAATGCAAAAGTGTATTCAATTGCCTTTGAAAATGGTTTTAAAGTAGAAGAATTAAAAGAAGTGGGTGCCTGCGGCAAACGTAATACGGGAACGACCGTTCGCTTTTGGCCTGATCCGTCTTATTTTGATTCGTATAAATTCTCAATTTCACGTCTTAATCATAACCTACGGTCTAAAGCCGTGTTATGTCCTGGCTTAAAAATAAAATTTACCAATAAAATCACTAAAGATGTGCAAGACTGGCATTATGAATCAGGGTTAGAAGATTATCTGCTAGAAACCGTTAAAGAATGGCCATGTCTGCCAGACAGCCCTTTTGTTGGTACAATGATTAGCAAAACAGAAGCGGTTGATTGGGCGGTTGTTTGGCAGCCTGAAGGCGGTGATGCGTTAAGCGAAAGCTACGTCAATCTTATTCCAACGATTCAAGGCGGTACTCATGTTAATGGTTTACGTGCTGGTCTGCTTGATGCCATGCGTGAGTTTTGTGAGTTTAGAAACTTGTTACCCCGCGGCATAAAGCTAACGCCGGATGATATTTGGGATAAATGTAGTTATGTGTTGTCTGTAAAAATGCAAGATCCGGCATTTGCTGGGCAAACAAAAGAGCGTTTATCGTCGCGTCAATGTAGTGCTTTTGTCTCAGGCGTGGTTAAAGATGCGTTTAGTTTGTGGCTCAATCAACACACTGAAATTGCAGAACAAATTGCTGATTTATGTATTAACAACGCACAGCGCCGTTTAAAAGCCACCAAAAAAATAGCACGTAAAAAAGTAACCTCGGGGCCTGCGCTACCAGGGAAATTAACAGATTGTACCGGACAAGATCCATCACGTGCTGAGCTCTTTCTTGTGGAAGGTGATTCTGCGGGTGGTAGTGCCAAGCAAGCCAGAGACCGTGAGTTTCAAGCGGTAATGCCTCTGCGAGGTAAAATATTAAATACGTGGGAAGTCGAATCAACCCAAGTATTGGCCTCACAAGAGGTACATGATATTTCTGTGGCGATTGGCTTGGATCCAGATTCAAGTGATTTGTCGGCGCTGCGTTATGACAAAGTATGTATTTTAGCCGATGCCGATTCCGATGGACTACATATTGCTACTTTATTATGTGCACTCTTTATGATGCATTTTAGAGAGTTAGTGTTAAAAGGTCATGTCTACGTAGCCATGCCACCGTTGTACCGCATCGATATCGGTAAAGAAGTTTATTACGCCCTCGATGAAAGTGAAAAAGAAGGTATTTTGGCCCGTATTGAAACGGAGAAGAAACGCGGTAAAGTCAACGTACAACGCTTTAAAGGGTTGGGTGAAATGAATCCGCTCCAACTTCGTGAGACGACCATGGATCCAAACACGCGCCGTTTGGTTCAACTAACATTAGATAATGTTGAAGAAACCTGCGAAGCCATGGACATGCTTCTCGCCAAAAAACGCTCACCAGACAGACGCCATTGGTTAGAAACCAAGGGTAATTTGGCGCAAACATCGCTAAACGTCGACGAACAAGATTAATAGGTAGCAATCAAATGACAGATAAACCCATGATGAGTCTTGACGGCGTTGAACAACAATCAATGCACAGTTTTACTGAAGACGCTTATTTAAACTATTCAATGTACGTTATTATGGACAGGGCATTGCCGCATATTGGTGATGGTTTAAAGCCGGTTCAGCGACGTATTATTTATGCCATGAGCGAATTAGGCTTACATGCGTCGGCAAAATACAAGAAATCAGCCCGTACCGTTGGTGATGTATTAGGTAAATTCCATCCCCATGGTGATAGCGCCTGTTATGAAGCTATGGTGTTAATGGCGCAGCCATTTTCTTATCGTTACCCACTGGTTGATGGACAAGGAAACTGGGGCGCGCCTGATGATCCTAAATCATTTGCGGCTATGCGTTATACAGAAGCCAAATTGTCAAAATTCAGTGAAGTGCTATTGGGCGAATTAGGCCAAGGCACGTCAGATTGGCAACCTAACTTCGATGGCACCATGAAAGAACCAATGGTTCTGCCTGCACGCTTACCGCACATATTACTCAATGGTATTACCGGCATTGCCGTTGGTATGGCAACCGATATTCCGCCGCATAACGTGCGCGAGGTTGCAAACGCCGCTATTACGTTGCTGGATAAGCCTAAAGCTGACTTAAGCGAAATATTAGAGCATGTCGCTGGACCTGATTATCCGACTAATGCCGAAATAATTACCCCTAAAAGTGACATCGAAAAGATGTATAGCACGGGTAAAGGCTCTATTAAGATGCGTGCAGTGTATGACGTTGAAGATGGTGATATTGTTATTTCTGCGTTACCGCATCAAGTGTCTGGCGGGAAAATATTAGAACAAATTGCTGCGCAAATGCAGGCCAAGAAATTACCTATGGTGTCTGATTTACGTGATGAGTCAGATCATGAATGTCCAACGCGTTTAGTCATTGTGCCACGTTCTAACCGTGTCGATGTTGAAGGATTGATGAACCATCTTTTTGCGACTACAGATCTCGAAAAAAATTACCGCGTAAACCTTAATATACTAGGGCTTGATAATCGACCTCGCGTGATGGGGCTTAGAGAAATACTCGTTGAATGGATAACTTACCGCCTAGAGACCGTTCGTCGCCGCTTGCAACATCGCCTCGATAAAATATTAGCGCGCTTGCACATTCTAGATGGCATGCTGATTGCGTTTTTAAATATTGATGAAGTTATCGAAATAATCCGCACGTTTGATGATCCTAAAGCTGAGTTAATACGCCGCTTTAGTTTGTCACAAACTCAAGCTGAAGCCATTCTAGAAATTAAGCTTCGTCAACTGGCGAAACTTGAAGAAATTAAAATTCGCGCCGAGCAAGATGCTTTAGCTAAAGAGCGTGATGGCATTGAATTAACGTTATCGAGCGAGCGCCGCATGAAAACGTTAGTGAAAAAAGAATTAGTCAATGATGCACAAACCTATGGTGATGATCGCCGTACGCCAATTATGCAGCGCAGTGAAGCAAAAGCATTATCAGAGAAAGACTTGGTTCCAAGTGAAGCTGTAACTATTGTGGTTTCTGAAAAAGGTTGGGCTCGCTGTGCAAAAGGGCATGACATCGAGCCGCAAAACTTGAGTTATAAATCCGGCGATGGTTATTTGTGTGACGCGAAAGGGCGCAGTAACCAGCCCGTTGTATTTATTGATAGCTCAGGGCGTGCTTATAGTACGGATGCACATACTTTACCGTCTGCACGTAGCCAAGGTGAACCATTAACCGGCCGATTTACCATTACAACCGGCGATACAATTGCGCATACATTGATGGGCGGTGACGAGCAGTTATTCCTAATGGCGACTGATGGCGGTTATGGTTTTATTGGTTCGTTTGGCGATATGGTGTCGAGTAACAAAAAAGGTAAAGCGCTGCTGTCACGTCCCAAAGGCAGTGAAGTCATGGTGCCTGTGCGAGTACACGACTATGAAAACCAGTTGTGTTTATCAATTTCAAATGAAGGCCGCATGCTTATATTTCCGCTCAATAGTTTACCTAAACTGAGTAAAGGCAAAGGAAATAAAATTATTAACATTCCAAGTTCGCGCGTAGCGTCACGTGAAGAGTTTGTTAAACAAATTACGGTTATTAATAGTGATAGTGATGTGACCTTATTCGCTGGTAAACGAAAATTAACGCTTAAAGCGAGTGATTTAGCCCATTACATTGGAGAGCGTGGACGTCGTGGTAATAAATTGCCACGCGGCCTGCAACGTGTTGACTCTATCGGTGTTGACCTTGGTGGAATCGATGAAGAACCGGTTGTTGAAGATACACTTGACGAATAAACCGAAGAAACAACCTATTGTTGGTTATCACAAAGATGATGAACAACATTGGGTTGCTAAACTTAATTGTGGTCACAACCAGCATGTTCGGCACAATCCTCCATGGACAGTGCGCCTATGGGTGACAACTATAGATGGCCGAAATGATATGTTAGGCCATCAACTATCTTGTGTTAAGTGCGGAGATCACGCGCCACGAGACTGGCAAACTTTGAGTGATTATAATGAGCACTAAAATTTCTAAACAACAACTCGTTGATGTTTTAAATCAATGGGGGGATAATCAAATAAATACCGAGCAGCTGCAACACTGGATGCTTGATAATTTTGAGCCAGATGAGTTTGAAATCGGTGTTGGTGAGTCTGACCACACGATTGAAGCTATGCTTATAGTGATGAATGAATACGAAATTGCAAATGAGCATCAGTGTTTAGCATTACAATCTCAGTTGGCTGTCAATTTTATAAATACGAGTGAGGCGGATTTTATGTCTTCACGTCATGCGTTTATTCAACGTGCGTTTTGCGATTGATCTGTTGTTTCTGTTTGTTAGATGAACAATCTAGACAAAAAATGAACTAATAGATTATTTAAACCTTAATTAATGACATTGATTGTTGTGTCTTTATATTAAAGTCGTATCATTCACGCCCTAATTTTACCGTTGCATTGTGGAAGCCTCATACTTGTGAAAAATTTACTAACCTCACCATCAAAAATGTCATTATCAGCTAGTGAAACAGCAATTTATCAAAAAATATTGTTGGAAGTCGCTCCGTTGAGTTTAAATCTAATGGCGGTAAAAGTAACTGACCATCCCGAAGAGTTTAATGGTTGGTGCCTGCAATTACTTGATGTTTGTTTGAA
>Ga0209291_1001616_pt1 | contig 19737 bp, 19 predicted proteins | sample GOMGulsemesocosm_FD_184633 | JGI IMG/M metagenome (GOLD analysis project Ga0209291, IMG submission 184633) | Methane-oxidizing microbial communities from mesocosms in the Gulf of Mexico - GOM9B Gulf of Mexico (SPAdes) (version 2) | ecosystem: Environmental > Aquatic > Marine > Cold seeps...
CCACCTACCATTTTATAAGCTGGTGTACCTCTGATTAGTGTGTCTCTTGCAAAGATTTGCTCACACTTAGGGCAAGTGCAGGGGGTTTCGCAGTAGTCTGTAACGATGCGTTCTTTAAAGCATTTCACCAGGCTACCTTTGCCGCCTTTACGGTATTTAAACAGTAGTGTTTTGCATTTACTACATGAGATCTCAACGGTTTGAGTGGGGCCTTTTTTATTCGGTTTTGCCATTTAACTTTTCTTATAATAAGTCATATTAAAAATAGTATTACAGTTTACACGCTTCTGGTTCTACATCATCAGTATATTGAACGCAAATCGAATTTGTTTCTTGAGAAAACAAAACGGAACCTATGTCTTTATAAGCGTAGTTACACCGTACGGTGGATAAATTACCATTGTAATCTAACGTTGTGAGCATGTTGTTCTCACTGTCACTTGTAGAGGCCGAAATGCCGTTGACGGCAGAATCCCAAATTAAAACGCAGACTCCATCAAAATGTGCAAATGGATTATTTCTAATTTCTCGAGTCGCGTGAGATTGAAAAGACAATAAGTTACCACCGACGGTCATAATCGAAGGTTCGCCTTCAAGTATGTGTTTAGACGCAATAATGGCAAGACCGCCATCAAACCCAGCTGCAAAACCCCTTAATGTCGCTTTCTCTGCATCACTTTGTAAATTGAGGTATTTAGGAACAGCGGTTGCAGCTAATAGTCCGAGTACGATAATGGTAATGACTAGTTCTATAAGGGTAAATCCGCGCGATTTCATGTGAACAGTTCTGCGTTATTAAAGACGGATTGATACTATATAAAATTAGGTATACTTGAAAGATGAGCGATTGACTAATGACGTATTAAACTCAAATCAATAAAAATGTATATTGATATTCTAAATTTCATACTTAATATGTTATTTTTAGTGTTATCGATGAACCGCGTACTACTTGATTTCGTTATGTTTGTGGTTCAGGATAAGTGATTAGATTTATAAAGGCTATTTCCTCCATGTCGGCGCCGAACAACACCTATAACAAAACAAGAACATCATCGGATAACGTCAAACGTTGGACTTTAGGCCTAATCATTCTGATGTTATTAAGTATCGCTGTCACCTTCGCCTATCGTGAACGTATTATCGTTACAGTCTCGAACTATTTTACAGTCCCTTACGGTGTAAAAATTGCGACGTTAAATGGACTAGCTGTTAAATTTGATTTACAGCAGCCTTTGTTTATCGACAATGTGACTCTTGAAGAACTTGAGTTAGATGTTGATTACTTACAATTTGAGCGAGCGACGAAAGGTCAATCCACTCAAGTCGAAACGCAACCTAGCTCCACGTCGCTTACCCTCCCAGAGTTACCGGATTGGATACCCGATCTTCATATTATAAATATAACATTGCGGGGCAGTCACTTACCTAAATTTAATCCAGAGCCACTTCAATTAAAGGCAGTAGGTGTCGAGGTAATAGACTTCAAGGCTATGGACTTTGATACTATGACCATCAAAGACATCGACTTTAAATATATGGCAGCTACTTCTGAGTTTGGGTTTTCGGTGTGGCAAGCAGAACGAAACTTATTAGAAGCTAAGTTGAGCTATATTTTCGATCGCAATAATGTTGATAATGATGCAGGTAACCAAGCGTTAGTTACAGCGAAATTAACTACAGATTTATCCAATATTAGCACTGTTGTGAACAAGCTATTACCCAATTTGGATTCAGCTATCGTAGGTTCCGTTACGCTTGATACAAGTTTTAATCCACTGTTGATAAATAGAGTGGCATTAAAACTATCATTGAGTGATCTTGGTATGAGCCATAGTCAGCAAGTCTTAATTGCCAATACTGACCTTACTATCGATACCGTACTGGAATTTGATGGAAAAGAGTGGTTACCTGACACCGCTAATATAAACATATCTAATATCGACCCTATTACGCTCAGTGCAAAAACGTGCGCGTCTTATACCGCGCTATTCAATATGAATAATACGGCGTGTCAATCGTTTAATGAAAGTGGCACTCCAGCTCTGCAGCCTATCGTGATCACGCCTGAACTACCGTTATCTTTGCAGTTATCAATACTAGAACGTGATAGTCAGCGTTGGCAAGTACAAGCGAAGCAGTTAGCAATGACGGCAGTAATGGCAGGTAAAGTGTATAATAACGTATCTGACAAAGAGTCTAGCAAAGAGCCTAATAATAGCCTGACCGTAGAAGCGAAACAGTTATTGCTAACCCCGCAATCTTGGCAGAGTGATTGGTCGTTCGCAGTGTTCACTAACAGCCGTTATGTCAGTGATATCAATCTACCAGTACAACTAAAATCACAAGGTCACGTTGCTGTTAATCCAACTGTATTATCAATGAATACTAACATTACCGTCAACGAAGCCACATTCACAGCGCAGAAATTCGACTACTCGAATATCTCGAGCGAAGATATACAGGTTACTTTACTCGCGCCTTTAAAAGTGAATATCGACCAGGATGAAATTTTACCGTTTGATTTTACATTATCAACAGCCCTGTTTAACAATCAGTACGAGCAACATGACTCTCAAAACAATTTTCAAAAGATACATAAAATTAATCAAATAACTGCTGAACACCAAGGTCGTTTTAGCAGTAAAACAGTAAACGTGAGTTCTGATTGGCAGTTTGATGATTTGCAAATGAAAAGTAAAAATACGCTTGAGCTAATAAAGCTAAACCCGAGCGATCTTTCTGCAAACAAAATGGCTGTAAATAAGCTGTTTGGTTACGTACTCTTCCCAGAGCAAGGTATCCCGTCTTTAATTACGGACAAATATCCTTTACCTGTAGGACTGAACTTGCCTGCGCGAGTGACAAATAGACTTGATTATCAAGTAATGTTAAACGATCCACAAAGGTACCTAACGGCAAGCATGTCAGGTGAACTCAACGCGGATAACAGCACTTTTAATGAAATAATTGCGACTGATGCAAATACTAAATGGAAGTGTGGAATAGCTGCGAGCAAACCTGATTTGGCCGCGTCGTTAAATGTGAAATGTAATATTAATAGTGACATTTCATCCGTTGACGTAGGACCTATTGTGACTGACCTTAATTTCTCAGGCTTAGTCTCATTCACTGATGAAAAACTACAGGTGGCGGTTGATAATGCATCTGCAAAGGTTTTCTCTGGCACTTTTTCAGTATCGCCGTTGTTAATTACCGATTTTGATCATATTGTTGGTCAGTTACAGGTTCGCAACCTATCTTTACCTGAGATACTTGAATTATATCAAGTTCCTGGTGTGAAGGTGACTGGCTTATTAAAAGCTGATTTACCTTTTATAACTCAAGGTTCCGCAATATCGATAACTGATGGCTCGATAGAGCAGCAAGGTGATGGTGGGGTGATTCAAATAAAGGATAATGTCACGATAGATCAGTTAAAGTTAACTCAGCCACAATTACGTTATGCTTTAGAACTGTTAGAAAACTTACATTATGATACGTTGCATAGTGATGTTGATTATAAGCCCAGCGGAGATACCAAATTAATGATTAACATTAAAGGGCGTAACCCGAGTGTGGAGCGGCCAATTGAGTTTAATTATTCCCATGAAGAAAATGTATTACAGCTATTTCGTAGTTTAAGAATTAATGATTCGATGTATGATGCGCTTGATAAAATGAATAAACCATAAGGATATAATATGAAAGCACTGTTATTTAGTGCAAGTTTACTTGTACTTATTGCTGGTTGTACGCCTACAGTACAGCTTGCCGTTCCCGATAAGCCAATTGTGATTAATTTAAATGTCAAAATTGATCACGAGATTAAAGTGAAAGTAGATAAAGAGCTAGATGATGTATTTAGCGATGATGAGTTATTCTAGTGAAATGGAGATTACAATGAGAAGAATTTTTTCAGCCTTGATTATTTTAGTCGCGATGTCATTTTCGGTACAGGCGATGAACCTACAAGAAGCAAAACAAGCAGGATTAGTGGGTGAGCAGGTCAATGGTTATCTTGGCGCTGTAAAACCAAGTAACGAAGTGAACATTTTAGTTAAAACGGTAAATGAAAAACGTAAAGCTAAATATCAAGAGTTAGCAACCAAGCATAATATTTCTGTTCAAGCCATCTCTGCGAGAGCAGCGAAAAAAGCCATGTCGATGACTGCAAAAGGCCAGTTTATTGAATCTCCTCCAGGACAATGGAAGAAGAAATCGCAATAATATTAAGTTTATAAAAACAATAATATTTAAAAAGTATAAGCCCTGCAGTGATGTATTGATAACATGACTGTGGGGCTTTTATATGTCTGTCGATATTATCAATGGAGAGTAATAAGTAAAATTTACACAACGAGCTATGATTAATATTGTGATTATGGCTTGCTTTAAACAATTTGGTGAATACGTCGATGTCGATTTGTCGGTTAGGCTTACTGTGTTTAATATTATTTACCACTGTTAATGTGGTGAATGCGGCTGCAGAAATAGATGACCCTGAAACGCGTCTTCCGTTCATCGCTGAATTCCGTGTTGGTATATTAGCGCATAATATTGGCCCAATTGCGCCTAGAGAAGAAAACGGCACAGATATAAATATGGAAATACATTTTCAACCACCCAAATTACTGAGTGCACTTGGTGAACCTAAACCTTTTATAGGCACCACGATTAATACGGTTGGCGATACCAGTTTTCTTTATGCTGGTTTTATGTGGGACTTTGATATTACAGAATATGTCTTCGCCAGCCTGGGTCTTGGTATGACAGTGCATAATGGTAATAGTGGTGTGACGTCAGATGGTGATGGGTTGACAACATTAGGGTGCTGGTGGTTGTTCAGAGAGTCACTTGAGCTCGGTTATAAAGTGGAAAAACAAGTTTCAATCGCCCTATTTTGGGATCACGTATCACATGGGGATATTTGTAGCGATCGTAATAGCGGCATGGATAATATGGGAATACGGTTACATTACAAGTTTTAAACGTAAACAGCCCAGTTATGATGCACAATTACATCTTACTGGGCTGTTTCTATTACTTATTTAGAATGGTTTTAACCAACCGCTGGGATCACGTTCGCCATTTGTAAAAATTGCGAGGCGATGATCACGCAACCCATTAAGCTGGCAAGTGCTAGCGTCACATTACCACCGATAACTCTATAACCACTTGCTTGTGCTTTACGCTGCTTAGAAACCATGGCAACAGGCAAGAAGATCGCGAGAATAACCAGTGCAATTGCCGCATAACCTAACGCAGTAATAAATCCTTGTGGATAAAAGAGGGCAAAAGCCAGTGGCGGTAAAAATGTCACCAAGGCTGTTTTCACGCGGTGTGACTTAGCGTCTGTGTAGCTGTCATCGTTAGTGTCACTACTATTACGACCATTAAGACTCGTGTCAGCACGTTTCATCATGCCTGATAACAAATCAAACAAACCTAAACTGACACCTAAGAATGAAGTTGCTAATGCAAGGTCTGCAAACACAGATACTGATTGACTCACTTGCGGCTGTTGCAACACAGAGCTAAGCGATGCAATAAAGCTCGTTAGTGAGTTATTCGCCATTAGAGCTGTTTGGCTTAATACACCTTGGGTCGCGACTTGCCATAACAGGTAGATAACCAGTGGCGCAGATGCACCGCAGATCATTACTTTCTTCAGTGTTTTAATATCAATGCCCACATAACGTACGATTGATGGGATACTGCCGTGGAAACCAAACGATGTAAAAATAACGGGTAAGGCAGATAGTAACAAACCTTGTTGTACTGGCATCTCTAATAAATTAATCGATTCAACGTGTGGAAATAGCAGACTGAGCGTCAGTGCTAAGACAATAATTTTTACGCTAAACAATACCCGGTTTACGATATCTACAGAGTGCGTACCGATAGATACAACTGTCGCTACTATGATGGTTAGTAATATAGCACCATACTGAGGCGTCAATTCTAAACTCATGAAATCATTGATCTTGTTAGTTAACTGCGAACCGCCACCTGCGATGTATGCAGCACAAAGCGCATAGAATAAGAAGAAAGAAGCAAACGTTGCGAGATATTGACCGGGTTTGCCCAGTAAATTTTTAGCGAGTGAGTTAAGCGTCGCATCTTGCTCTGCATGTTGGTGGATCTCTAACATCAACAACGCTGTATACGTCATTAAACCCCAGTTCGCGATAATCAAAAATGCCGCGGTATAGAAACCTAAACCAGCTGATGCAAGGGGTAAAGCTAACATACCACCACCAAGAGCGGTGCCAGCAACAATAAGGGTACTTCCTACTATTTTATTCACAGTTATAAAACCTTCTTTACAGTCATAAAACATTCCATTACGGGTCACGATTGAAAGTGTGTAAACTTACTTTTACAGCAAATGCCTTAAATAGACATAAACTATTAAGATGCAGTGAGTTTACTTATTATATAGGGGTTAGTGCAATAGCTTTAGTGTAAAATATGTAATTTAATCTGGAAACTAATATTTACATCTTTAAATTCTTGGTTGTAACTGTCTTAATGTCTGTGGTGAACGGGCTGATTTTGTTGTTCAGACTACGAAGTTATTCAATAACGTAGTACCATAGCGGAGTCTTTAACTTGCTCAGATAATGATCCTTTATGTTTAATTTTTTTGAAAAAATGTCTTCGGCGTTCCCCAAGCATCAGCCAGAACAGCCGCCGCAAGATCTTGTTGCCTTCTGCCGTTATTATACCCGTGGTTTCGAATCGCCTTTATTAGCGATGGCAATACTAAGCGCGATGATTGCGATATTAGAAGTATCGTTATTTGGTTTTATGGGGCAGTTGGTGGATTGGTTATCTAATCATGATCCTGAAAGTTTTTTAAATGAAGAAAGCGCTAATCTCATTGGTTTAAGTGTATTGATACTGGTAGGGATGCCACTCTTGGTATTATTGCACTCGTTGATCATGCACCAGACATTGTTGGGTAATTACCCTATGTCTATTCGTTGGTTAGCGCATCGCTACTTATTACGTCAAAGTGTGTCTTTTTTCCAAAGTGACTTTGCCGGACGTATTGCCACAAAAGTAATGCAAACAGCCTTGTCTGTACGTGAAACAGTGATGAAATTACTGGATGTATTGGTCTATATTTCAGTGTACTTTATTGCGATGCTAGTCATGATCGGTCAAGCAGATGTGCGCTTGATGTTGCCTATGCTGGCGTGGTTTGTTGGTTTTATTGCTATCCAGTTATATTTTGTGCCGAAGCTTAAAAAGATCTCCACAGAACAAGCCAATGCTCGCTCAATGATGACAGGCCGCTTAGTTGATAGTTATACCAACATCACCACGGTTAAGTTGTTCTCGCATAACTCTCGCGAAATGGTATATGCCGAAGAAGGCATGGATGAATTTCTAGTGACGGTACATAAACAGATGCGCTTGGTTACTGGCTTTACTTTTTGTGTCGAATTATTAAATTACTTATTATTATTTGGTGTTGCCGCGATCTCGATCATGTTGTGGTTGGACGCGAGTTTGAGTGTCGGTATTATTGCAGTTGCGATCAGTTTAGCTTTACGTCTAAATAGCATGTCGAAATGGATCATGTGGGAAATTGGTGGTCTGTTTGAAAATATGGGCACTGTGATTGATGGCATGAATACCTTAGCTAAGCCGATCGATATTGAAGACAAACCAAATGCTAAACCACTAGCTGTGACAGCAGGTGAAATCGAATTTGATAATATCAGTTTCCATTATGGCGAATCGTCTGGTGTGATAGACAAGTTAAACTTAAAGATCAGACCGGGTGAAAAGGTCGGTCTAGTTGGTCGCTCAGGTGCGGGTAAATCGACCTTGGTTAACTTATTAATGCGCTTTCATGATGTGGAATCGGGGTCAATCAAAATTGATGGCCAAAATATCAGTGATATCCAGCAAGACAGTTTACGCGGTCAAATTGGTATGGTGACGCAAGATACTTCGTTATTACATCGTACTATCCGCGACAATATAATGTATGGCGATCCAGATGCTAGTGAAGCACAATTACTGCAAGCAACAAAGCAAGCCTGTGCCCATGAATTTATTAGCACCTTGACGGATACCTTTGGTAACAAGGGTTATGATGCGCAAGTAGGCGAGCGTGGGGTTAAACTGTCGGGCGGTCAACGCCAGCGTATTGCTATTTCGCGAGTATTATTAAAAGATGCACCAATCCTGGTATTAGATGAAGCAACGTCAGCGTTAGATTCTGAAGTGGAATCCGCTATTCAGGATAGTCTGAATGAACTGATGGACGGTAAAACCGTGATTGCTATTGCGCATCGACTATCAACGATTGCGGCAATGGACCGTTTAATTATTCTCGATGAAGGTCGTGTCGTAGAGCAGGGATCACACCAAGAGCTGCTTGCTCAACACGGTATTTATGCCCAACTTTGGGCTCATCAAACCGGTGGTTTCATTGGTGAAAATGCTTAGACAGCAGTAACTATCCCAATCTAAATAAATAGATGCAGCTCGTATATTACTCAATATACTGAGCTGCATATATTCATTTATCATACATAAATACCTTTATAAGCCCTCCTGTTATATCGATATACTACTTTTGTGTTATTTTCTTTGCTTTCATTTATATCGTGTTGATTCATATCAATAGTTATTTATACTGCAAGCGTAGAATATGAATAATAATAGTTATCATTGGGATTAGGTGTAGATATGAAGTTAGCGTTATTAAACGATGGGGCTGTCGCTAAAGTTACCGATATGTCAGGTTTACCAGCTGACACTCGTAAGAAATTAATGGTGATGGGGATATTACCTAAAACTGAAGTGACGCTGATTCGTCGTGCACCTATGGGTGATCCCTTGCAAATATCTGTTCGTGGCGTTTCGGTTGCAATTCGTAAACAGTTAGCGCAACAAATTGAAGTTGAGATTGCTTAATGTTGTATCAAATTCTAACAATTGGTAACCCGAATAGCGGTAAAACTACTTTATTTAATGCATTAACAGGTGCTAACCAACGTGTTGGTAACTGGGCTGGTGTGACTGTAGATAAAAAAACTGGGCGTTATGGCCACGCTGGTGACGAGTTTTTATTAACGGATTTACCGGGCATTTATGCGCTGGATAGCAGCAATGAAGTCAACAGTGTTGATGAAATGATAGCCTCGAAAGCGGCGTTAAATCATGCCGCAGATCTGATCATTAATGTGGTTGATGCCTCGTGTCTAGAGCGCAGTTTGTACATGACGTTACAACTGCGTGAGCTAGGTCGTCCTATGGTTGTTGTGCTAAACAAGATGGATGTGCTCGCGCGTCAACGCCAAGTATTAGATATTAAAAAATTAGAAAAAGCCCTTGGTTGTCCGGTGCTAGCCTTGTCTGCCAACGCTAAAAATGAAGTCAGTGAGTTTAAGCAAGACTTACATTCATTAGTGCAAAAAGGGGTGACAATAACACCGTTGGCGATGAACTATGGTCCAGAGATCGAATCAGCCATCAGCGAATTAGATATTCATTTTTATGAGCATGATGTCGAGCCAAGATCGCTAGCAGTTCGCGCATTAGAAAATGACAGTTTGGTGAGTGATTTGTTAAGCCTTGATATTCTTATCCAGGTGTCAGAGATTAAGAATAAAGTGGCGGAGTCAATTGAAACCGATTTTCATATTGCCAATGTGCGTTACACTTTCCTACACCAGCTATGTAATAAAGTACGTCGTCAAGAAGGTAAATTAAGTCGTTCATTTAGTGATAAAGTCGATCAAGTTGTATTGAATAAATACATTGGCATTCCGTTCTTTTTTGCTGTGATGTACCTGATGTTTATGTTTTCGATTAACATTGGTGGTGCATTTATTGATTTCTTTGATATCAGCTTTGGCAGTGTGCTTGTTGATGGTGGCCATTATCTGCTTGATGGGGTATTACCAGTCTGGTTGGTTACTATTATTGCTAATGGTATTGGTGGTGGTATTCAAACCGTTGCTACTTTCATTCCGGTGATTGGTTGTTTATATTTATTCTTGTCATTGCTTGAAAGCTCGGGTTATATGGCGCGTGCTGCATTTGTACTAGACAAAGTAATGCAACGAATTGGCTTACCGGGTAAAGCATTTGTGCCACTGGTACTTGGTTTTGGCTGTAATGTGCCAGCCATTATGGCAACACGTACACTCGAGCATGAACGTGAACGTCGATTAGCAGCTGCAATGGCACCGTTTATGTCGTGTGGAGCTCGATTACCTGTTTACGCGTTATTCTCGGCGGCATTCTTCCCTGAGCATGGCCAAAATATTGTGTTTGCTTTATACATTATTGGTATTTTAGTTGCCGTATTCACGGGGTTGATATTACGCTGGAGTCTATACCCGGGCCGCAGCGATAGCTTTATCATGGAAATGCCTGATTACGAATTACCAACAATGCAGAATATGTTGATCATCACTTGGCAAAAATTAAAACGTTTTGTCTTTGGGGCCGGTAAAACTATTGTTTTAGTTGTCGCATTCTTAAGCTTCTTCAATTCATTAGGTACAGATGGCAGCTTTGGTAATGAAGAGACTGAAAGCTCGGTATTGTCGCAAGTTGCACAAGTCGCTACCCCGTTACTTGCGCCTATTGGTATTCAAGCTGATAACTGGCAAGCAACAGTCGGTATTATCACCGGTATTTTTGCCAAAGAAGCGGTGATTGGCACCTTGAATAGCTTGTACTCAAGTGCGGAGGGTGATGATGCTGAGTTTGACTTATTAGGCAGCTTAGAAGAAGCGGTTTTATCTATCCCTGCAAACCTTGCGGACTTAAGTTATGCGGATCCACTGGGTGTTGATGTTGGCGATTTAACCGACATGGATGCAGTTGCAGATGATCAAGAAGTAGATGTGACTATTTTTGGTAACTTAAAAGACAGTTTTGGCTCTGACGCTGCAGCCTTTGCCTTTTTATTGTTTATTCTATTATACACACCTTGTGCTGCGGCGATGGGCGCTTATGTACGTGAATTTGGTCGTCCATTTGCAGTATTCATTGCCGGTTGGACTATGTTCTTAGGCTATTTTGTTGCCACTATGTACTATCAAATCGTTGAGTTCTCAGCTCATCCGACATCAAGTATGGGCTGGATAGGCTTCTTTAGTGTGTTGATGTTAGTTGTTATGGCGCTGCTGAAAACACAAGGTAGTAAAATAAAACGACAAGAGGAGCAGGGCAAATATGATTTTAACACGTCTGAAAGATCATCTTGTTGCTAACGGCAAAACCAGCCGCGCGGAATTGGCTAAAACCTTTGCTATTAGCGAAGACGGAATCGATGCGATGCTGGCTCGGTGGATAGCAAAAGGAAAAATATCAACAACTGTCTGCGAACGACCTCGACTTGGGCAATCAAATGCTGATGTTTATTATCGTTGGAATGAAGAGAGTGAACTCGCTATTACTGTTATTATCTAAATTGGTATCAGGTAAATAGTGTCACTAGTTCACAAACTCTGACTATATCAATGTAAAGGCAAATACCTGACCAAAAGAGTTGGGTATTTGCCTTTTGTCAATTACAGACCCTATTTTACCTTATATACTGAATACTAATCATTACTAAAAAGGTTAAATCAATGCAAATTACAGACTTAGCTGAGGAACAAAAAATCCTCCCAGTTTTACGTCTTGGCTTTCGTCCTTTCTTCTTAGCTGGTGCTTTATTTAGCATGGTCGCGTTATTATTGTGGGGAGCGATGTTATCTGGCTATATCACGTTCCAGCCTTATGGCGGTGGACTATGGTGGCATATTCATGAAATGTTATTTGGTTTTGGTTGCGCTATCGTTGCCGGTTTCTTATTAACGGCGATTCAAAATTGGACTGGGATACGTGGTGTTTCGGGTCTACCTTTACTTGGTTTATTTCTACTTTGGCTAGCTGGACGTGTTGTTCTGCTTTTACCAACCGTATTAAATGACTATGTTATCATATTGATTGATTTAAGTTTTCTTCCAGCTGTCGCTTATATTTTAGGCAAACCTTTGTTTAAAATTAAACAGTACCGAAATTTATTTTTTGTACCCTTATTGGTTTTATTTACTGTCGCCAACATTGAAATGCATTTGGCTAAATTAGGATTAGCGAATATGACGCTTAGCCAAGCGGCTTATGCTTCGGTAACTTTGATGGCCGTTTTAATGTCGGTGATGGCAGGTCGTGTTGTCCCTATGTTTACGGCTAATGGTACTAAAACTACAAAAGTATTACCCTTGCCATGGTTAGAAAAATTGGCCACAGGTAGTCTTGCTATCATTACTGCGTTGTTATTACTTCAGCCGTTATTTACCGTACCAGCATTTGTATTTGGCAGTTTATTTCTGCTCTCTGGTGTATGCCAAGCAATTCGTTGGTTCCGCTGGAAACCTTGGATTACCTTGGGTGTGCCACTGTTGTGGTCAATTCATGGTGCTATATTCTTTATCTGGGTGGGACTATTCACTGTGGGTATGAGTTATTTTATTGACGTGCCATTTGTTAGTCATTTATGGCATTTAATTACTGTTGGTGGCATGGGCGGATTAATTTTAGCAATGATCTCTCGAGTTTCACTGGGTCATACGGGTCGTATGCTGCAACAACCAAAAGCAATGTTTTGGGGCTTTTTGAGTATTTTCATTGCAACAATTATACGTGTAATAGGCCCGGTATTTTGGATGCAACATTATATTACTTTCATTAATTTAAGCATTGTTTTCTGGTTAATTGCTTTTGGATTGTTTGCATTTCATTATGCGTCAATGTTAATTAAGCCTCGTGTAGACGGGCGACCAGGTTAGAACTGTTTGACAGCTAAACAAGGTTTATATAGAGTGACAACTTGTGCCACTTTATATAACCTTGAATATGAATTTAATCCAGTTTTACAAATGCTTAGCGGACGAAACTAGGCTCAAAAGTATTTTATTAATACAGCACGAGAGTGAGTTATGCGTGTGTGATTTAACGCACGCATTGCAACAAAGCCAACCGAAAATATCCCGTCATTTGGCATTATTACGTCGTAACAAGCTCGTGGTCGATAGACGCCAAGGCCAATGGGTTTTTTATCAAGTAAATCCTCAGCTAGCAACTTGGGCACAGCAAATCTTAGCGCTTACTTTAGAGAATAACTTAGACAGTATTACTGGCGAACTTGCCCGCTTAACCGAGATAAAGAATCGCCAATCATCATGTAGCTAAGTACTTCTGAACTGCAGCTGTATTCACTCCCTATATTTATAAACTATATTATTGATTAACACTTTATTTTGCTATTTATTTGGTGATATTAACTACAACAAAACAGAACAAGCTGTCACCTTAATGTGTTACTATCGAGTTAGGTCATAAACAGGGATGATTAATGAGTAACATTACAAGCAACGCACTTGATGTGTATTTTGATGAACTACAGCGGTTTAGTCAGCTATTGTCTAAACAGGAAGAATACGATACAGCGGTTGCTGCAGCAAATGGAGATAAGACTGCACGAGATATGATGATCCAATCTAATCTTAGGTTGGTGCTTATGGTGGCCAAGAAATACCAAAACTATTCACTTGATTGGGATGAAATCATTCAAGAAGGTAATACAGGTTTAATGCATGCGGTCGATAAATTCGACCCCGAACGTGGCTGTCGCTTCTCGACGTATGCAGTTTGGTGGATAAGGAATAACATCGAACAGTATATTATGAACCACTCTCGCACGATCCGGATCCCCATTCATGTTACCCGTGTTTATAAACAGATACTGAAAGCGTCTTCTGAACTCGGTCTTGATCTTGATACCAACGAGGGTATTACTAAAATCTCACAAGAGTTAAAGATTTCGCCCCGTAAAGTATTGAATATATTAGGTCACTATTTCAGTGAAGGCTCGCTAGATAAAGAGGTACGTAGTGGTGATAACTTATTAGCGAGTTTAAAAGACTTGGTTGCCGCTGAAGTTGATTGCCAGCCGGATATTCGCTATGAAAAATGTGATTATTACGAGTATATGGATGCTTTATTAGAATATTTACCGGTGCGTAGCCAGAATATCATTCGCTTACGCTTTGGGTTTAAAGGGCAAGATCCAATGAGTTTAGAAGCCATTGCACAATTGATGGATATTTCCCGCGAACGTGTCCGCCAAATCATCCGTAATGGCTTGAGCCAAGTCCGAGAGCAGCTGTGTGCGAATGACTTGGTAAAAGAAGATTTTGATTTTGAAGCTGATTCTATCTATACCACAAGTGTGTGACTAGAATGGTGTCAGCGGGCTGTTAGCCAGCTGACACCTGTTATATTGCTACTTAAATATAAGGCTCTATAACTAGGCTTTAAACGCCATGTTAAGTAAGGAGATTAACTTAGCTGGATCATTTTGAGCTTGTGTAATCTCACCTAATGTCACTGCTTGTTCTGGATTAATAGAAATAGTGATACTTTGCGGATCGTTAATAAATTTAATGAACGCTTCTGCTGCATTTTTTGCAACGCTCACTTCTGCATCACTTAATTCATTATTGCTGGTTTCAAGATCTGCAGCTAACATTGCGTTTATTTTGTCTGACATAGCCAGTTTCAATTCTTCAACGCTGGTCTCAGAATTTTGCGCTTCTTGTTTAATCAGACGCTCAACAAAAGATTGATCTGTATAGGTAAACTCAGCTGAATTAAGCTGGTAGTTCGGGTAAGCAAATAACAGCGTTAGTGGTTGTTTAGGATCAAATTCGAAGTTAGCGATATTAAGCGAGTATTCCATTCTCCCCATATCTTGTGCGCTTAAGCCAAACTGCCAATCCATCACGTTATTAACATAAGTATATTTTGTTGATAAGCTGATAAGCAGATCATCGCTGTAGCCAAGTGCTTTAAGTTGATCTGCTGATTCTGGTTCTATGTCATCGATGCTCAACGAAATCCCGCTCAGGGCAAGATCTAATGCTGCAGGGAATTCTGATGAAGTATCCAGTTCATTCACTGTTATTTCATTGATGGTTATTGGATTAGCACTGCCGTCAGCTGGGCTCAGTACTACGTTATGTAGTTGGATTTTCTGAGTAATAGGTTCAACACTAAGCTCGCCATATTTAACATCAAGCATTGGCTGCATTTCGATGATCTTGGCATCAAGTTGGCTTGCTACTTTGTCTGTCATGTAAAACTTACCGCCAACATAGCTAGCTGCAAGACCGGCGATTACCACGCCTGAAATTAATTTAATGTTCATGATGTCACTTATTTGTTGAAATGGGTTAGGTTAATGAAAAATATCTATTATTTAATTGATTATGTATTGGTTATCAAATGATTGGAATAGTTCAACCGTGTTTAAATAAAAAATCAAACAAAAAACACGAAGCTTTGTCACTAAATTTATATTTTTAGATGTAAGTACTAATCCTATTGTTTGATTAAAGACTTAATCAGGTTAAGGGGCGAGCGTTGTTTGCCAAATAGATACATCGGATACTATAAATTAATATTGCATGCAGAACATGATGCCTTATACTTACACGCTTCATACTTATCCTTGTCATTACAGCCTTTATGCCAGCATCTCTGTCAATACTCTCATTACAGCCGTCTTTACCTTGTTTGCTTATCATCCGCGGGATCCCTGGGTCGGGTAAATCGACACTCGCTCAGCATTATATGCAATCGATACCTAATGCTGTGCACTGTGAAGCTGACCATTACTTCATCAACAAACAAGGTCAGTATTGCTATGACGGACGTAAAATAAAACGTGCTCATGAATCCTGCCAGCTAAATATGCGTAACGCGCTAAGCCAAGGAAAATCTGTGATTGTGAGTAATACCAGCATTCGCTTATGGGAGTTAACTGTATTGTTAGATATTGCTGAAAGCTATGATATAACGCCGCACATCATTCATTGCCGTGGTCAGTTTACCAGTACGCATAATGTACCTGCTGATATCGTTGCTAGAATGGCGCTGAGTTATGAAGCGCATCCCGCTGAGACCTGCTACATCCCAGATTAAATACAAAGAATCATTACATTGTTTGTGTTTTTGATGCTATTTGCCATATAACTTGCTGCAAACCTTCACTTTTGTCATATAACTGCAATAAAACTGAAATATAATAATGACGCGTAAAATTGAAGCGCATAACAGCTAGAGAAGGCAAAGTAATGAAGCAAGTTTTAGAAGTATTTTGGCAGTTTTTTACATTGGGGTGGATCAGTTTTGGTGGCCCAGCTGCGCATATCGGTTATTTCGAGAAAACATTCGTTCAAAAATTAAAGTGGATAGATAGTGAAAGCTATGCAAGATTAATCTCATTAAGTCAGTTTTTACCAGGCCCTGGTTCAAGTCAGATCGGTTTTGCAATCGGTTTACGTCGTGCTGGTGTTGTCGGTGGTTTTACCGCGTTCATCGCATTCACATTCCCTTCGGTGTTATTACTTTATATCCTAGCAACAACCAACGCGACACAAGATGCGGCATGGTTAGTGAATATAACTCATGGACTGAAATTATTAGCGGTTGTTGTCGTTGCTGATGCGACGCTAAATATGTACAAAGGTTTCTGTAAAGAGCGTAGTACGGTCACTATCTGTGTGGCCACGGCGGCTGTATTATTGATGGTACCAAGTTTATTAACACAAATGATGGTACTTATTGCAGCCGCTATTATTGGTATGCAGCTGAAAAAACCTAGCGAATCTACGTCAGTGCCTACGGGTAAAGGTGGGATTAATTACTTACCATTAGTGGTCTTCGCGGTATTGTTCGCTGGTCTACCGTTATTATCGAATTCACCAACATGGGTAACACTCTTTGCTGACTTCTACCAATCGGGTAGTTTAGTATTTGGTGGCGGCCACGTGGTATTACCTATGTTGCAACAAGCCTTAGGTGATGCGATTGATACTGATCGTTTCTTATTAGGTTACGCAGCAGCACAAGCTGTACCAGGTCCTATGTTCTCGTTATCTGCATTCTTAGGTGCTGATTTGTTGGTTAATTCGCCATTGATGGGGGCGTTAATTGCCACCGTTGCCATCTTCTTACCGGGTTTCTTATTAGTACTTGGTTTCCATGGTGCATGGGAGTCGCTAGCTGCTAAACCAAAAGTAGCGGGTGCGGTATGGGGGATTAATGCAGCGGTTGTTGGTCTACTTATGTCTGCATTGTATCAGCCAGTGTTCACCTCTGCGATAGTGGGTCCTGTTGATATGGCGGCTGTTATTGTTGGTTTCTTTGCACTGCGTACATTGAAATTACCGATCATGGCTGTGGTTGCTAGCTTTATTGCATTTGGTTATGTGATGGGCCTTTAAAGGTTAGCTAAATTGGCTAACCATGAATAGTCAGTGTGACGCTCCCTGTAATTAAAACCACCCAACAATTATATGCGCTATAACCTTATAATTGTTGGGTATTCAGTTTCTGCTAAACAAGATATACTTTCGCAAATAGAATCAAATTGCGGATTAAATAAAATGAAGGACTACTACCCGAAACGGATTGTCTGTTTAACAGAAGAAACCACGGAAATGTTGTATATACTGGGCGAAGAGTCTCGTATTGCCGGTATTTCGGGCTTTACTGTTCGTCCTTCGCACGCGCGACAAGCGCATCCTAAAGTATCTGCATTTACTTCTGCAAAGATAGATAAGATCCTTGATTTAAAGCCTGATCTTGTTCTTGGATTTTCTGATATCCAAGCTGATATTGCTGGCGCATTAATCAAGCAGGGCATTGCTGTGCATATTTTTAATCAGCGCTCGGTTGAAGAAGTGTTTAACATGATCATGATGTTAGCAAGTCTGGTTGGCGCGAGTGATAAAGCTGCGATTTGGTTACAAGATATAGAAAACAAAATTGAGCGGATTAAATTGAATGCCGCTAAATACAGTAAGCGTCCTAAAGTCTATTTTGAGTTGTGGAATGATCCTCTTATGTCGGGCATTCAGTGGGTATCAGAGCTAATTGAGATCGCAGGTGGTGACGAATGTTTCCCTGAGCTTGCTAAAGAATCTTTAGCGAAGAACCGTATTATAGCTGATCCGAACATCGTGATTGATGCGAATCCTGACATCATCATAGGCTCATGGTGTGGACGTAAATTTAAGCCTGAACAGCTTGCTGCCCGTGATGGGTGGGACAAGATCAGTGCAGTTAAAAACAAGCAATTATTTGAAGTTAAATCAGCAAATATATTACAACCGGGTCCTGCTGCCTTAACTGATGGTTTAGATCAACTTGTTGCTATCATTGAAACATGGCAACAGCAGTACGCAAACGAAAGTGAGAATGTACAACTTGGAAATTGAAAGTATGACGAAATCAGTGGTTGATGAAACAAGTGTAAAAATTGAAGAGAATGTAGAGCCTATTTTAGTTCGAGAGCTAGCTCCTATGGCTAAGCAATGCTCTGAATGCCAAGCCGAATTTGGTTGTGGTGTTGCGTCGGCGAGCGAAGAGAGTGGTTGTTGGTGTCAAGATTTACCCGCGATTATGCCACTAGGTACCTTGAGTGATTGTTTGTGTAAAGTTTGTTTAGCCAAGGTCATCGGCGTAGAGATCATTAAACAGCTGAATGCAGCAGGTTCACCAAAAGCGCGCCTTGCACTGGCTGAACCGTATCGACATCAAACAGAGTTAGTTGAGAACATTGATTATACTATTGAAGATGGCCGTTATGTTTTTAGTGAGTGGTATCATTTAAAACGTGCCCGCTGTTGTGGTAATGGTTGTCGTCATTGTGCTTATAAATAAGCACTTAAGTACTAATGACTGAAATTCAGCAGTTGGATAGTAAAATTATATGAAAAAACAAAAAACTTTAGTGTCGTGGAGCACCGGAAAAGATGCGGCGTGGACGTGTTTGCAATTAGCGAATGATCCATCAATTGAGATCGTCGGAATCTTTTGTTCGGTCAATGCGCAATATCAACGTACCGCGGTGCACTCTGTGCGTATCGAGTTGCTACAGCGTCAGGCAGCGGCAATGAACTTACCTTTAGATATTATCGAGATTCCTTATCCGTGTAGTAATATTGAATATGAAGCGATAATGGACGCGTTTGTTGAAAAGACCAAACAGCGTGGGGTGGTTAACTTTGCATATGGCGATCTGTTTTTAAATGATATTAAAAACTACCGAGTGAACAATCTTGTTAGCACTGGTATTGAAGCTATTTTCCCATTGTGGGAACTTGATACTCTGCAACTTGCAAACGATATGTTGGCTGGTGGCCAGAAAGCGATTATTACCTGTGTTGACCCACGCCGCTTATCAGATGAGTATGTCGGTAAAGTTTTTGACGAAGCATTTATTGCCAGCTTACCAGAGGGTATCGATCCTTGTGGTGAGAACGGTGAATTCCATACTTTTGTATTTGATAGCCCATTGTTTTCAGAAGCCATTGAGATTAAAACTGGCGAGCTGAATAGTGAAGGACATTATACCTGGATAGATTTGGAATTGGTTTGATTAAGAGGATAGGACTATCGTGCTTTAATCGACTTTACACATAACCCTGTTAGAGGTTTAAATCTGACAGGGTTTAAAAACCTTAAGAGAAATACTAGAAAAATATTGAAATAACGTCGCTCTAAATTATCATTCAACGATTTTACTAAGGTCAAATGAACTGAAGATGAATGGGCTTGATGATTAAATTGGCTCGGCTCACACAACTACGTATTAACAGTGATTTGAATTCGGTTTACTGCCGTGTGTGGAACAAGGCCTGG
>Ga0209291_1001617_pt1 | contig 19729 bp, 19 predicted proteins | sample GOMGulsemesocosm_FD_184633 | JGI IMG/M metagenome (GOLD analysis project Ga0209291, IMG submission 184633) | Methane-oxidizing microbial communities from mesocosms in the Gulf of Mexico - GOM9B Gulf of Mexico (SPAdes) (version 2) | ecosystem: Environmental > Aquatic > Marine > Cold seeps...
GTAGAAGCAAGTGCAACACCCGCTGCTAATGCAGCTATTGTCTTAGTGGCTTTTTTTACAGGGCTATCAATCATTATTTTTATTCTCCAATTTATTTCTTAATGTTAAGAATCAACTGTCATTAGTTTTACAACGATTTGAACAATCTAACCAACACACTAATCGCAAACACAAACCAATGCAATACCAATAACGGAGTTTTTGTAAAACCTTGCCCAGTCCAATTCTGACAAAAGCTGCTTTATACGGTTTTTATTCAATAAAATCAGTGCTATTTAACGAAAACGACAAATATGACTAAAATTTAGCAGTCATTGGTATTGCATAGGTATGGCTTTTGATGCGAGTATTACTGCACTCAACACAATAACCATAAAATGATAGGAGAGAAAAAATGCAGGTAGTCATAGCCAGCTCAGCAAAAGAAGTTGCATCACTAGGAGCTAGCCATTGCCTCAGTTTACTATCCCATAAAGCCGACGCGGTACTCGGCCTTGCCACAGGCAGCACACCTGTAGCTCTTTATAATGAACTGATCGACTTATACAACACGCAACAACTTTCCTTCAAACACAGCAGCTCTTTCAACCTTGATGAATACATAGGCTTATCTCCTGAACACGCGCAAAGTTATCGCTATTTCATGAAAAAACATCTCTTTGATCACATTGATATCGATCAATCGCGAACCTTTGTTCCCAACGGCATGATTAACCCTAAACAATCTGCACAAGACTATGAAGAGCTCATCGCAAAAGCAGGAGGTGTCGATCTGCAAATATTGGGTGTCGGCAGAAACGGTCATATTGGATTTAATGAACCCAGCTCTAGTTTAGCCTCTCGCACTCGCATTAAGACACTAACTACGGACACGATAACGGATAACAAACGCTTTTTCAGTGACGATGAATTTCAACCAAGCCTAGCAATCACCATGGGAATTGGTACTATTCTCGACTCGAAAAAAATACTCTTACTCGCCACAGGATCATCAAAGGCAAAAGCAGTAAAAGATTTAGTGGAAGGCCCTATGTCGGCAAGCTGTCCTGCATCTGCCCTGCAAATGCATCCAGACACTATCGTTATCGTTGACACTGAAGCAGCCGCTGATTTAGAACACACCGAATACTATCAAAAAGTAAAAACTGAGACAGAACAATTGGAAAATAGTAATGACTAACAATGAACATTGGTTGCTAGGTGTTGATGGCGGCGGAACATCTTGCCGCGTAAGACTGTGTGACGCTTCCGGCAATTTGCTCGGCCAAGGGCAATCTGGCAGCGCGAATGTTCGACTTGGTGCGCAGACAGTGTTTCGTTCAATCAATGAAGCCACCGAACAGGCGTTATTAGAAGCCAATTTAGACAATCGCATATTGTCTAAAACCTATGCAGGGCTCGGGCTGGCCGGTGCCGTCTCAGAGCAGCTAAACCATACTATCTTAGACTACCCACACCCTTTTGCCGAAATAGCTGTCGATAATGATGCCGTCACTGCTTGCCTTGGTGCACACAAGGGGCAAGAGGGAGGGATTCTGATTCTCGGTACAGGCTCTTGCGCTATGGTTTACAGCGACAACCAATTCAAAGTCCTTGGAGGCTGGGGACTGGCCATTTCAGATCACGGTAGCGGTGCAAGACTGGGGCAAGATTTCGTTCGTGAAGCGCTCGCTGCCTTTGAAGGACTAATCCCTTCCAGCCCTTTGAGCGATGCTTTTATGGCACAACATGACAATTCCCCAGCGACTTTACTTAAGTGGGCAGACTGCGCAAAACCGTGTAATTTCGGCTCTTTAGTGCCGCTCATTATAGAATATTATCACGCAGCAGATCCGCTAGCAGTGCGAATGATCGACAGGTGTCTGCGCGAAGTCGAGTTGTTACTTGAACGATCTTGCGCCTTAGGCGCTCAGCGTATTTCACTGATGGGTGGTTTTTCCAAGTTCGTAGCCACTCTCACTGCTGAAAAACTACCCGCTAAGTTTCAAGACATCATTGTACCCCCACAAGGCGACGCACTAGATGGTGCAATCATCATGGCCACCAATTTAGCTAAGAATAAATAGGAAATAACGAATGGCTTTTGTTTTAACTAACGCAAACATTTTTACTGCTGAGCAGATTCTAAAAAATGAAAGTCTAGTAATAGACTCAGGCAAAATCGTAAAGATGATTACGAATTCAGCTGTTAGCCAATTTGCCAGCGAGCAAAACATTGAAGTCATTGACCTCAAAGGCCATTTGTTGGCACCTGGATTTATTGATACACAAGTTAATGGCGGCGCAGGCGTGCTCTTTAACAACCAGCCCAATGTCGAAGCGATTGCTGAAATTGGTAGAGCACACAGAGCATACGGCACCACTGGTTTTTTACCGACATTGATCAGCGATAATTCTGAAACAATGCAGCTGGCAATCAATGCTTCGCAACAAGCATATGAGGAAAATACCCCTGGATTTTTAGGTGTCCACTTAGAAGGCCCATATTTAAACACTGAGCGCAAAGGCGTGCACAGCGAAGAAAAACTCACCGTGCCAAACCGAGCCGACCTAGATCGGCTCAAGCAAGTTAGTGGGTTAGGGTCTTCCGTGGTGACACTTGCACCTGAAGTTGTACCTGATGGTTTCATAAAAGAGCTTGCTGATGCAGACATTATCGTTTCAGTAGGCCACAGTAATGCCAGCTACGACTGCATTCAAGACGCACTTGGTAATGGTGTTAGCGGCTTCACCCACTTATTTAACGCGATGTCACCACTCACCAGCCGTGAACCTGGTGTTGTAGGTGCTGCTCTCCATGACCCTAACAGCTGGTGTGGTGTTATTGTCGACGGCTTTCATGTACACCCGAGCACACTGAATATAGCGATTGCCGCAAAGCGCAAAGGTAAAATCATGCTCGTTTCTGACGCCGTTCACACCGTAGGCGCTAAGGGCAAAAACTTTGATCTCGCAGGCCGACCTGTGTACAGAGAAAACGGTAAGGTTACTACCATTGAAGGCACACTGGCAGGATCAGACTTAGACATGGCTTCTGCTGTTAGAAACACTGTGCAAATGCTTGATATAAATTTGGAAGAAGCTCTGCGCATGGCATCGCTCTACCCCGCACAATTTTTAAGCCTTGATCACAAACTAGGACGAATTGACACTAACTACCAGGCGGATTTTGTCCTGTTAGATAACAATTTAGAGGTCGTTGAAACATGGATAAATGGTGAGGCAAGTGGCTCTTTGTAACCAACTTGCTCGCCTTTAAGCCTGCTTGTTTGCATCGTTTCAAGCAGTCATTTTCAAATACTATTATCTAAGGAAGTAGCGAATAAGTCTCCAAATGTTCCCCGTGCTTTTGTTAGTCAGGTAAGTCTAAGCGGTTAAATTCGCGGAAGAATGGACATGAATGGCTAGTCCTTTATAAGCGTTCTGACAAAGGAATTAACCGTTTAGAGGCCCACCCTTCGGGCGTACAGGATAGTTCGTACTCTTTGTTAAAGGTTTTCGTCGGGCAACCAGCCCACCTGTAACTTTTGCCACAAACAATCCTGTGCACCAGGGGTGTCTGGGACTTGTTGCAGCTTTCCTAAGCATACTTTGTTGCGCATCCCTATCAGCGTAGAAATTAAACGAAGCATTGAGCTAATTCGTTAACACTCAAAAAACCTGACAGCAGAGCTGTAGGATAAAGAATTTAATAAACAAACAGAGGACTGTGATCAGTATAAAACCCTTTCTCTTTTAAAAGCTGCAGGTTATAGCAATATGAATCATTTTAAGAATAGAGTGTTTTGGCAAGCGGCTATGGGGAGTTTATTTGCCTCATTAGCCTCTGCCGCTATGATGGGCATGGCAGTTTTTTTAATCACCGATTTCTATGGACTAGAAAAGTTTTACATCTCGATTTTTATTATTACTGGCATGATATCAGCCATACTAGTAGCACCCATGATCGGTAAATATTCGGATAAAAACCCTCACACTCAGCAAAAGGCTCTTATTGGCACAGCAGTTATTCACTTAGCTGGCGTTGTACTGTTCTATTTCACTAACGATTTTTGGCTAATGCTCGCCATCAATGTCACGCTTATGGCATTCGGCGGCTGTTGTGGTTTTTTGATCACTTCATACGCTAAAGTGCAATCGCGAATATTTGGCAAACACGCCAATGATGCAATGATGTTCAACCGCGCTATGGGCAGTCTCGCGTGGGCATTCGGCCCTGCTTTAAGTGGCTTTATTGTTGCTGATTATGGTTTTGATGCTTTGTTTATATTTTTAGCCATCGCCAATTCATTCGCTCTCTTATTCGTTATATCACTGCCAAAGATAGAGATTAGAAGCCCAAAAAAACAAGCCAATACAGAAACTGACCATCAAGCAAAAAAGCTCAATAGCGAAGCCAAGTTTTTGTTATTAGCATTTTTGCTATTACACATAGTGATCGGTGCCATCCTTATTTTACTGCCTTTGCATATCATAGACTTAGGTGGGGCTGAAAAACAAACGGGGCAAGCATTCGCTATAGCCGCCTTCATCGAAATTCCAATATTACTATTTTGCGGTAAATTCTTGAGCTTCACTGGCAACTATAGAATGCTGATACTAATATTTGTATTGGCCGCTATTAGCTTCATTGCCACAGGCCTAACCACTTCGATCACTCAACTATTATCCCTGCAAGTGCTATCAGGCATCATGATTGCACTTTCAATGGGCATTGGTATGACGCTAATTCAAGATACAATGCCAGACAACCCCGCAACTATCATTTCCCACTATAGCAACATGCTTAGACTCTCTATTTTGTTAGGTACCGCAATAGCTGGTATAGCGGCAGATTATATGACAGCAGGTAGCATCTTGAGCTTCATGAGCATATTACCTGCCATGGGTTTGATTTTAATTATAAGCAAGTATCAAAAACACCAGCCTAACCCTGCGCCTTTAAGCAAAACTTAGGTATTGAGGCATCTCCATCAAGAAAAACCCAGTTTCTTTAGATAATAATCTCAGTCACGACGTCGGTTTTGACTGAATTAGCAATAAAACACTGTTGATGCGATAAGTGATGCATTTTTTCCAGTTGCTGAAAATTCGGTTGCTTATCCCCTGAAAATAACACTTCAACTTTCAGCGTAACCTTGGTCATACTAATCCGGTTATCACTACCCTTTGCCATCAGCCCCTCTGCGTTATCTGTATAACGTTCTACAATGTAACCCCTTTTAGCAGCTGTCGACAAAAAGAACAGCATGTGACAACTTGAAAGTGAGGCAACAAACGCTTCTTCCGGGTCTACGTTTTCAGCCACACTAAAAGGCAGTGGTACCACTTGCGGTGAAGACGAAGCTGCAACTTTTAACCCGCCATCAAATAACCAGCTATGCCCTCTGGAATACTGATTATCGGTAAATTTTTCTGTCGCGGACTTTTCCCATACAACTTTCGCACTATAATTCGACATTTTATACCTATTCAAAAACAATAAATTAAAACTCACATTCATCATTGTACTTGCAGCGACTCACATAGGTAGCGATAATATTTCAAACTGTCATGAAGAAACTTCACATCAAATGTTAAATAACATATCACTCAGCGCGATTAATACATTTGCAATAGCCGCTCAAGAAGAAAACTTCACTAGAGCAGCCGACATACTGCATATCACCCCTAGCGCTGTCAGCCATAGAATTAAAACCTTAGAAAAGCAGCTTAATGTCTCATTATTTGCCCGCCAAGCTAAAGGTGTTGAGCTCACACACTCTGGCACTATTTTATTAGCACACATTAGCAAAGGCATGAGAAACATTCATCAGGGGTTAGAACTGTGCCAGTTGTCTAACTTACGAGACAAACTGATAATTGCTGTGGTTCCATCACTGTGTTCTGAGTGGCTGGTGCAACGCTTATCGCGTTTTTATGCCTTACATCCAAACATTGATATTGAGCTTGTGATGAGTGATCAACTGGTCGACTTCAATACCCGCCAAGTGGATGCGCACATTCATTTTGGCAGTGGTGAATACTACGGTTTAAAGTCAACTTTTTTGGGCAACGAATCTGTCTACCCAGTGTGTCACCCGGATTTATTAAAAACGCCCAAACTGGCCAATCTTACTTCCTTGATGCAAAACTACCCTTTACTAAACTACAAAGCAGGTCTCGAGGACAAACCCGGTGGAGTCAGTTGGGAGCAGTGGTTTAAGGGTAGTAATATCGATAGTCCAGTCGGCATACGCCAGCTGTGGTTTAGTCATTTAAGTTTAAGTTTACGTGCTGCAAGCACTAAGCAGGGAATTGCTCTGGGGTGGCACAAAGTGGTTAGTGAGGAAATACAACGAGGTAACTTAGTGAAGATAGGCAAAAAAGTCCAACAAACACGCTTTAACTATTACTTAGTGACGGGCGATAGACAATCCCAGCTTCCCAATATGCAGCGATTTAGTCATTGGCTACTAAAGGAGTTTAAGCAGGATTAGTTAACTATTTTAACCTTTCTAATTCAAGTGAGACTGCGCCTATGCGCTTTTCGGTTTTAAGCATTTCGGTCTCATTCCAAAGAATACGCTGTTTCAAAAAATCAATTTTATAGTCTGTTATTGAGATTACATCCATACCGAGCAAGCCATCGATATTACTCTCCCCTTCATGCTCCATTACCATTACCTGCTTTGTACTATAGCTGTAGGGACCAAAAGAAAAGTCGCGTAAAAAAAGATCCCAGGTTTTAACTAATGCCCCACCAGCTACTTGCGCTAGCGAGGGTTTTAACCCTTTGGCATTAAAGTGACCAAGGGCTTGAGCGTGTATTACCGTCATTGATGCACCAGTATCAAGTAATAACTTAAGCTGCTTTTGACGGCCTTTATACTCAAAATAAACCGGAACTATGACTTGATTCCCAGTAATGACAACAGGTGTGCTAATCGAAGCTTTGAATCGTTTGAGCTTAGATATTTCACTTCTAAGGGCTATACGTTGCGCATAGTTTTCATTTTCTTGATCGTAAACAGCCTGCTGTTGTTCTGTGTTAGCATCACTAATACTTGCTCGGGTTTTTAACTGACTCTGGTATTTAGCGGGGACTTGAGAAAGACGATCAACAAAAATTTTTCGTCCTTTTTCATTGGTGTAGTGATAAATCTCTGACCCATAAATATTTTGCGTCAGCATTGTGAGCAAAAGCACAATGCTGTAAATAATCGCTTGCAAAGGACACCTCTAGATTAGTGAGTATTCAGACGAGCCTAGCCTATAAATAATCAGTTTTATAGTGATCTTAGATTATTTAAGGCTATCTTTTAAACAAAGTACGTTTGAATAGAGATAAGGAAGCTATTGATGCCGTTTGATTAATGCATCGATGATATCAAAAAAACGTTTATCTCGCGCTTTAACATCAATTAAATCCCGCTGTAAGCTATGTCCCAAATAGAGACTGTAAAACTCATAGGCAAACAACTGAGTATCAACATTTTTTGCAAAGGCATGGCTATCAATGCAACGCTGTGCCAAATTTGAGAGATAAACAAGTAAACGTCGTTGCTGCTCCTGCATAAAGTCATTAATTGCACTAGACCCTACATCGCTATAGGCAGCAGCGGCTTTTATAAACGGGCAACCCACTTTTGAGCCGAATTCAAGCCTTTCACTCCAGTTTAGCCAATTCATTTTTAAATCTTGCAGATTAACCAGCGGGTCTTGAGTATAAGATTTTTTCAGCACATGCTCGATAAACAAATCTTCGGTATACTGTAAAATGGCTATTTGCATATCTTCTTTATTGGCAAAGTGCGAAATGACGCCCGTTCTAGAGAGCTCGGCAGCTTTGGCTATCACACCGATAGTGACACTCAACAATCCGTAGCGACTCGCGTGTTCTACTCCTTTTTGGAGTATATGCTCCCGACTTATCGCCCGTTTATTCATTTTATGCTCCGGTCTGTGCGTTTGAAAATTCACTTATTTTTGCAAACAAGAGAGGATCTTTCAATAGTTTTAAATGCCCCATATCATGAGTCGTAAAGAGTTCCTGTTGCAGCCCTTCTAATAAAAATTTCACATCGACATAAGGGCAGGTTTTATCGCTGCTATCATGCATAAATAAGAAATTATCATTAATTTTTTGCCTATTTTCCAAAGGTGTTAGCGACTGCCAGCGAATATTGTTTTTAACAGAAACATCCTCTAACAAATTCAACAGCATAGACTTGGCAATACCTACAGTGGCTATCGCATCATGCATATTTTCAAAGAACTTGATCGGAGCTGAGATCAAGATCACTTTTTTACCTTGCAGTATTTTTTCAGGCAAGTTCATTAGACTCAACGCACCCATGGAATGGCCCACAATGGTGTCAGGTGTGGCGTTATTGTCATCCAAAAACTGCAACGCGCATTTAACCCCGTCAATAAAAGCAAATAAATGCGAATAGCTTCCCGTAGATTTACCATGACCAAACTGGTCCAATGACCAAACTGTATAATCTTCTGCCACTAAATGATCAATGAGTTGCGTGAATCGTGTACTGCTATCTCCCCAACCATGACAGAGAAAAATGTTTTTTGAATTGTCTGATTGTTCACTGGTAAATTTGTGTAAACAGACATCTCCGTGGGAAGTAGCAATCATAGTTGAAAGCGGCTTTACGTGAGTACGCATCTCATAGTGACGTCGACTAAAAGGATTCCCTAGTATTTTGAAGGCGAGCTTCAAGCTGATACTTGGAAAATACACCGTCAACCAATGAGTAATGAATAAGGTGATGCGCTTTCTAAACGTTAGCTTCGTTTTGCCGGGTTCAAAATATAGATCTTTCATAATTGCATTCCAAATAATAGTACAGTTGCACTATTATAGACACAAAACAAAAAAGTACAACTGTACTAATTTATATTTCACCTAAAGATAATCGACAAAGGTTATTAGTCGTCGCGAGTGAGTACTTCTAACAATTCTATTTCAAAAAAAAGATCTGAGTTCGGAGCGATAACACTACCCATTTTTCGCTCGCCATAGGCAAGATGCGCAGGTACTGACAACTTGCGCTTACCACCGACTTTCATACCGAGTATGCCTTGATCCCAGCCTTTAATCACACGGCCTGTACCTATGACACATTGGAAACTTTTACCTTTGTCATAACTTGAATCAAATTGCGTGCCATCGGCGATAAAACCGCGGTAATTCGTGGTAATTAACGCACCTTTTACTGCCGCTTTTCCACTGCCTTCAACAATATCTTCAATCACTAATTCAGTTAAACTCACAATATGCCTACTCTTTAAATTTGTTGTTTTCTAATCGCGTACCCAAACCGGCACCAAGGTTTTTGTTGCAAACAAAACTCTGCTTGCCATCTGGCTATACCGTACATCCTGTACATAAAAAAGGCAGCCGCTATAAATAGGGGCCGCCTTTTTTTCTAGCTTTTAGCTTTTAGCTGCTAGCTTTTTGAAGCTTGGTAGATAGATTCGATAGACTTATCCATCGTTGCATCAAACTCAGTGTCGGTTTGATTTGCATTTAAGCTTTGAGACAACGCGCGGGAGAAACTGGCTATCATGCCGTTGTTTAGCGTAAGACGCTTATTTGCCTCTTCACGGTCATAACCGCCAGATAAGGCAACGACTTTAACCACTTTAGGGTGATCAATACAGGCCTTATACTGATTGGCTTTTTCCGGTAATGTTAGTTTCAACATCACTGTTTGATCAGCGTTAAGTGCGTCAATTTCTTTTAGTAGCGCAGCTTTTAATAGATCTTCAGCTAGTGCTTTTTCTGGGCAGTTAATATCAAGTTCTGGCTCAATAATTGGCATTAGACCTGCTGCAATGATCTGTTTAGCAACGCTAAACTGTTGCGCAATGATCTGTTCAATACCAGTGGCATCAGCTTGCTTAATCACTGAGCGCATTTTGGTACCAAAGATGCCTTTAGTGGCCGCTTTCTCTAATAGAGCTGCAAGACCTGGCATGTCTTTCATTAATTGAACGCCATTAGCTTCTGCTTCTAGCCCTTTATCTACCTTAAGAAAAGGAACGACTTGTTTCTCTTCCCATAAGTAATCAGCAGTGTTTTTGCCTGCTACTTCACGATCCATCGTGTTTTCAAACAAAATGGCACCGATTACACGCTCACCCGTGAAACTAGGGCTTGTCATAATGCGCGTTCGCATTTGGTGTACAACGCCGTACATCCCCTCGTCGTCAGACCAAGCATCATCATTCACACCATATAAAGCGAGCGCTTTAGGTGTACTGCCACCACTTTGGTCAAGTGCGGCAATAAAACCATTTTGTGACTGTATTTTGGCTAGTTGATCACTATAATTTTTCACAATATATCTCACTGATTGTATATACGAGGTACCATTCGGCTGCTACCTTGTCACCGAATAAGCTAACTTATTAAAGCTCAGATTTTAATCGCAGCAATTATGCCAGAGCGATCTGTTTTTAGAAATATCTAGCCTTCTAAATATAATAATTAACATTTGTTGAATTATTCATACAGTTAAAGCGCACTCTCTCTGACGTCTTTTCTAAAAAACTGTTGCCTATTTTCTAGATGCTCACTCTCAATATTCTAACTATAGCTTAAACATAAATAATACGCTTATGAGAGTCTTTCCTAGATTCTAGTGGCTTCATACAAAATAGAATAAAGCGATCACCGCTGATCGCTGTTTCTTTTACTTACTCAGATTGTGCCGCAGCCATTGAGCGTTCAGCGACTTCTCTTAGCCATTCTAAATCAATACTTTGATGAGCTTCACAAATAAACCAAGGCTCACGTGAGTCCGGTTCGAGCATCAATCCATTTTCGATTAGATTCATTGCAAAGCGCGTGTAGAGATCGCTATTGGTTTTTTTCCAGTCGCGATAATTGGCGGGAACAACCGATCCAAAGTGCACCCCAAACATGGAATTTGGACCACTAAAGCGATGTTCTACATTAAACTTAGTAAATACTTCGCTCAATACTTGCTGTATTTGTGCGCCGACACGATCAATAGTCGCTAACGCATCCGTTTCTGCCAGCACTGTTAGCGTTGCTTTCGCCGCGCTCAGTGCAATCATGTTGGCAGTATAAGTCCCCCCATGGGTGACTCCGGCATTATCAAAACTGATTTTATCCATCACATCAGCACGACCACCAAACGCAGCTACCGGATAACCATTACCCATCGCCTTTGCATAAGTGGTTAAATCAGCCTTAATGCCGTACAGCTCTTGAACGCCACCTTTGGCCACACGAAAACCCGTTTTCACTTCATCCATAATCAAAAGTGATTGATGCTGATCACAAATATCGCGGAGCTTTTGCATATATTCTTGAGTGGAGGCAATAGAGCCGCAGTTACCCATAATAGGTTCTATGAGAATCGCTGCTATTTGATCTTTATATTGCTCAAATACTCGTTCAATTGCGGCGATATCATTGAGGGGAACGCTGACTTGATGATCTCTAGTACTCTCTGGAATACCGGCACCAAAAGGAATAATATCAGGGGTGCTCTCTTCACTTGCATCCCAATTATCCACATCTGATTTCCACATCATCTCATCGTATAAACCGTGGAAACCGCCTTCGACCACCACTATTTTGTCACGATGAGTAAAGCCGCGCGCTGTTCTCACGGCGCCAATTACAGCCTCAGTACCTGAATTTGCAAAGCGCATTTTTTCGATGTTTGGGCACATCTTTTTCACCAGAGCGATCACTTGGGAATCTAACCCTGTGGAAAAACCTGAAATAGTACCGGTGTTAGTGATAGCATCAATAACTGCGCTATCAATTCTTTTATCTCTATAACCTAAAATAATGGGCCCGTAGGCGAGCCTGAAATCAACAAAAGTTTGATCATCACAATCAGTAATGGTACCGCCTTGCATGCTCTGCAAAAAGACGGTGTTTTCCTCCCCCCAATATCGATAGCTATCGGCAACCCCCATCGGCATATGTTGATGGGCTTGATTTAACATTGCTCTGCTGACGACTTTTTTAGTACTCATTCTTTAATCCAATAATTGCCTTGAAAATGCAGGCGCATAGTACCGTTCATAAAGACTTTACACAAAGCACTGATCGTTTTATTCACTAAAAATTCATTCAAAAATACAAACACTTGTTTTAACTGTTTTGTTTAAAGATACGAGTAAAATAAAGAGTCAGAAGGCAGCTGCAAATTTCCACTCTCCTTGCACATTCATAACCTTTAGTTTTCAAACCACAATGATGTGGCAGCAGTGCAATCCCTATTTTCTGCTAAGACGCTATGACAACCTGCCTCTAATTCTTTCTTTAACCGCAAGTTCCACTGCATAATATGTAAGTTTAAGGAACATCAGAGATTGATTGCCATTATTTACACTAGAATAATGCTTGAACGATAGTATGGATGGGAAAAATTTATCAGTTCTTCAGCGACTGCTTGTTACATTTAATCTCACCCACTGCTTCGGGGTTTCTACGGGTCAGGGGATTACTAAAGACCTCCTTCGCCTGTTCGCTGCTTTGGGTATTGGGTGCATGTATCGATAGAACGCTATAACCCGCAGGGCACAATTCACTCGCCCTGCGATGCCAGCTTTGCAGTACCCAGGAATCTTGCGTGGTTGCGTTTCCCTGATAGGATAGACGATAGTGATCCATGGCTAAAATCTGCTCTTGGTACCCTCCATCCCAGCCCATTGATTGATAGGTGGTATCACAGCCACTTAATAACAATACACTCAACACAACGGCCTTTTTTATCATGCTATTCCCTGTTGTTTGGTTGATGATGCTATTTTGTGACTGAGGCACTAGAGACCCTACGTATTAACTGACTCACTAAGAAGAAGCTAACCTATGCAAATCTCGTTCAGCGGACTTAACTCCCCCTAAAACTAGCGGTTTTTCGCCTCTCGAAAGATGACCAGTAAAGCGCAACCAATGATAATAAGAGCGCCAATAATGACTTGCTGATTGGGTATATCTCCCCAGACTAAATATCCCCAAAGTACCGCCCAAATTAAAGCGGTATATTCTAAAGGTGCGATAACGGCAGCATCTGATTGACTAAAAGCGTGAGTAATAAAGAAATGACCAATTAAGGCTAGCATAGAAAACAAAGCAATGGCCCATAAATCGCTTATTGCTACACTCACCCAAATAGAGGGCGCTAACGCAGTGGCTGCTAAGGTTAGACAAAAATTAAAACCAAAGACCAGAGAGTCGACCGATTCAGTACGTGATAACCAGCGACCGGAGATGAAGAGTATGGCATAGCTAAAACTACCCGCTAGGCAATAAAGGTAGCTCTCTATTTCTCCTCCACCTTGTGGGTCCATTGCGATAATAACGCCAATGAACCCCATAATGACAGCTGACCAGCGATAGACCCCTACCTTTTCCTTCAAAAAAGGCCCTGATAACGCCGTGATCATGAAAGTGGAGCTAAAAAATATCACCGTCGCATCTGCCAGCGGTAATACTTGCAGCGATTTAAAAAAGCAATAGGGGGCTAGAAAGCCAAAGACACCACGTGCCAATTGATGTATAGGCTTGGTTGGTTTAAGTTTACGTAACTTTGATCTACTTGCATAAAAGACCAGCATTACAACCAAAATAATCCAACCGCGCATCGCTAAGATTTGTATCGGATCAAAGCGATCTTGCACTAAATGTTTCGCTAATGCATCCATTGTCGCCAAAGCAAACATGGCCAGTAGCATATACATAATGCCGGATAACATAGAACTGCTGGAAACTGATTTTAGCTGCATGGACCACCCTAGAAATAAGAAAAAGAGAGAATTTTAGGCTAACAAAACACAACGATTAGCCCTATAAGTTTGATGCTATTAACAATTTAATGGAGGTCTTTAAGTGAGAAACTACCAAATATATTCTAATGCGCTATGCGGCTGATCCGGATAGATAACTTCAATAGTATCACCAGCATTGACTGCACCACCTTCAATCACCACCGCCATGACACCGGCCTTACGAATCACTTTCCCCTGCGTATCTTTCTCTGCCATTTCTTTGAGAAGCCCCGGTTGAAATTGATTTATTTGCGGACAAGGGTTTCGTAAAGCGGTGACTTCAATGAGCGCATTATTGGCAAAGCGTAGCTGGCTACCAACCGGTAAGTTAATGAGATCAATACCCGCTGTGGTAATATTTTCCCCAAGCTCTCCAGGTTTAACCTCAAAACCTTTTTCTGCGACTGCTGCTAATAGTTCGCGGGGTATGAGATGTACTTGTCGAATATTTTTTCTGTGGGGATCTTTTTTTACCAGAAACAAATGTTGTACATTTTTCCCCGCGTGCGCATCCCCTTCAACGCCAAAGCCTGCTATCAAGTTGATTGTTGGTACACTATCTTTACTAAAATTATGCACATCACTACGACTTACGTTCACGACTTTAAAGCTCATTGTCAGGCTATCCAATATCCATTGTTTTGGCGGGGAAAACGAAGATAGCTGATAAGCGTTGCATGTGATAGCTTTTTCTATTGATGAACCGAGCAAATGCCGCTTTTTTAAAAAATGGCGGCGTAAATTTTTCTGATAAAGAACAAAGGCATAGTATTTAAAAGAAAAAGCGATACAAGCTCAATCGTTTTAAAAATTTACCGATCGCACGTAGGAAAAAATATCTTTTATTTCTTGCTCTGTTAATACCTTTTGAAAGGCCGGCATGCCTTTTTGCACCGCTTGTATCATCAAGAAGTCATCGTTAAAAAAATCATTTAGACGCTTTGAAAAATTCTTCGGCTTGCGGGGTAATGATTCAGCCAACACGCCGTCTCCTTGGCCTTTAGTACCATGACATACCAGACAATTAGCGGCATATAATTGCTTTCCTCATTGCGCACTACCCGCTTGAGTTTCACTGTTTTTATAGGCCACATGCCCAGAGACAGTGACTGTTATTAATGCCGTTAAAATATGAAAACACTTCATAGATCCACATAAAGTTTATGGTTAATTTGATAACTTAATTTGACAAAACAGATACCCGAAGAAGATCAGTCTGAGGGTTTTCAGACACACAATTCTCAATTAAACAACGATTTTCCAGAATGAATATTCGATAGAGTCGCCGTTTATTGAGTCACGGCTTTGTGCTTCAATACTAAAGAGTCGACAATTTTTTGATGCCCACTAGAGATACCACCAGCGATTAGATCGATCTGCTCTAATGGATCGGTGACTAGGTTGAACAATTTTTTCCTCCCCCTTTTGGGGCTAATCAGTTTATAATCGCCAACGCGCAAGGCCCAGCCATATACCTCTTGGCGTTTAGTCTTTGCTTTTGTGAAATGCTCTACATAGATATAGTCCCTATTGCTAGCCCTGCCATGTAATACCGGTAAAAAGCTGTGCGAGTCTGTGGTTTTTGCATCGACATTGGCAATAGCGGCCACTGTGGAAAACATGTCAGTAGTATTCACAAACGCCTGCGTTCTGCCTTTGATCACGCCTTTACCAGAGACGACAAAAGGTACATGGACACCACTATCATAAAGGGTGCCTTTTGCAGCGTGATCACCGTAAAACCCACGTGTTACTTGGTTAGGAGAGCCGTTATCCCCCATAAATATGAACACCGTATTATCACGCTCTTGAGCATCCATCGAAGCCAATAACCGACCGATTTCTGTGTCTAGGGCTTCCAACATAGCGTTGTAGTATGGGAGAGGGTTGGCTTTGATTTTTTTAGGGTCATCCACTAAATCATGAGCGCTGTGCAAGTGTTTCGGTGGTACATGAAAAGGGGAATGCGGCGCGTTGTAAGCTAGCCATAAGAACCAAGGTTTTTCTTGTTTACCAATCCATTCAATCGCTTTATCGGTAAACACTGTCGTGCTGTAACCTTCTATTCTTTTTTCTTGTCCTTTACTATTAACAGCCTTCCATTTTGAATAATTTCGCGCGCGCCCCTTATACAAACCAAAATAGTCGGGCACACCTAATTTCGCGGGATGATTTAAGCCATCTGCACTACCTGCTAAGTGCCATTTACCTATGATATTGGCACTGTAATCAGACTTATTCAATAAATCAAAAAGGCTTGTGGTATCTGTCGCTAATCCACCAGCACCATCGCGGGGTATCGCCGCACCAATGCCTGTTCTAAATCCGTATTGGCCTGTAATCATTGATGCTCTCGTCGGTGAACACACAGGTGCTGCATATGCATTATCAAACACCAAGCCCTGTGTACACATACGCTCTATATTGGGCATTTTTGCTTGTTGATTACCTTGGTTGTAACACATAGAAGCATCCAACCCCATATCATCTGCAATTATTAGCAGGACATTGGGCTTTGCGTTTAATGTTAAAGGTATTGCCGCTATTATTAATGCGTTAAACAATCTAGAGAATTTCATAATCCACCTTTTTCATGACTCTGGAATATTTTAGGAATTTAAGATCAAACACAAAGCAACCTGCTCTATTCAGTAAATACTAATTTATCAACTTAAATAACCCCAATTAACTTGTGGAGCAGTATAGGAGCTAGAATTTTTTTGGTCTCTATACTTTACCTGACTTTGCATTTGAACCACCACATGAAACAAAAATATATTTTTATTATCAACAAGTTAAAAGCAAAAGCTATCATTTATCAAGAAATGAACTTTACATTTTTTAACACTTATTCTTAAACTAAAAAATATTTAGCTGAGTTTTTCATTTCATAGTTAAGTTAACTAGATCACTTTATGTCATCATTTTTAAAACAACTCTTCTGTAGATGGCTCGTTCGCATATTCTTTATCCAGGATCTGTGTGCTAAATTAAACAAAGAAAATACACGGGCAGATCCAATTGAGTGTTTTGGATATATACACGTCACTACCTATACTGTAGCCGCACTGGACAAGGGAACTATTAATGCTAATAAAAAGGCTTTTACAGCAATTTAAATCACACCTATTTTCACTAGCCGTTAACGTTCTACTGATCAGTGCACTTTTTAGCACGTCGGCAAATGCCATTGAGAAAAACACCGAATATTTAGATGACATAGTACAAGCTGCATCCAAAGCAGGCGTTCAAGTCATTGTTATTAATCCTAATAGCTCAGTCAATTTAACGCCACCAGCTCAACTTGAGCCAGCGCCTACAGTGCATAAATCCGGTACAAGAAAACACTCAGATTTAGCCAATTGGCGAGCAAAATCCGACAAGTTTAAAAATGAAGCCCAAGCATTTATGTTACTGCTGCCGCAAGCAAGAGAAGAAATGATCTCTATTTTGCGAACTAACAGCCCTGAAGGCACTATTTTTTACTACTTAAAAATGATCGTTTTTTCACTCATCTTTTTTGCAATAGGCTACTTTTGTACACGAGAAATTTACGGCAAGAGAATTGTAGGCCCTTGGTTTATCGCCAAACAAATATCCGACCCTATCGGCTACAGTGAAAAACTGCCTATTCTAGTCACTCGTTTTCTTTTAGGTTTTGGTGGCATTTTATTCACTATGCTAGTCGCCTACATCTTGGAGAGTATTATTCTAGGTAAAGCCAGTACTGAAACCGAGATGCTAACCATCGGCTATATTTACTTTGCTTTCGCAATGATCAATATTGTCGATTTATTCTGGCGTATGATTCTCTCCCCTTATTTACCCGATTACAGAATCCCTAAATTTCACCCTGACAACCTTATACTCTGTACCAAAGCAGCCACTAAACTGTATCACTGGTTGTGGATCGGCGCGGCTTTTGGGATCAGTTTTAATCTACTTATTTCATGGCTGGGCGAGCTAGGTGTGTCTGAAACTATCTATGGAGTGATGAACGTTTATCTAACAGGATTTACCGCCATTTATAGTATTGCCATGGTCATTTCCAATAAGGCGATTCTCACTGGTGCTATTTTACAAGGCGGCAGTATGGAGCAATCGACCATTCCAGCCAGAATAACTGCAAAATTTTGGGCGCCCTTCGCCATTCTTTACTTCCTAATAGCTTGGCTCGATTTAGCCTATGACTTAATAAAAGGCAATGAAACGAAACTGCCGGTGATTGCCAGCGCTTATATTATTATTATTTCAGTGATCGTTGTTTATGCAATTGTCAATTATATCATTGAGCAATTTTTTCAGCGCAGAAGACGTGTCCAGCAATACATTTCAAAAGAGCAAAACGAAGCATTAATGGCAGGGGCGCAAGATGACCCTATGCGAGAGAATGAGGAAATCCTCAGCAGTAATGAACCTCAAGCTAAAATGGCCCGTGCTTCGCTGATGACCTTTCAAGATTTGGCCACCAGAGTCGCGGCCATGCTGGCATTTGTGGCGGGCGTATACGCGCTATTGAAAGTGTGGAATATTGGCGGACTTGTGGAGGATAACGCACTCTTGCACAGTAGCTACGACGTTATCTTTGTATTATTTTCCGGTTATATTGCCTATAACTTCATCAAAATTTGGATTGATAATAAAATTGCCGATGAAGGGGGTGACATTGAACTCAACCCAGGAGATGAAGGGGGCGCGGGAGGAGCGAGTCGCCTCGCGACATTGTTACCACTGTTTAGAAATTTCTTGTTAGTCATTATTTTTGTCTCAGTGACTTTAATTGCCTTAACCGAAATGGGTATCAACGTCGCACCATTATTTGCAGGTGCTGGTGTGGTTGGCTTGGCCATTGGTTTTGGCGCGCAAACATTAGTCAGGGATGTATTTTCTGGTGCCTTCTTCTTATTCGATGATGCCTTTCGCAAAGGGGAATATATTGATATCGGTGATGTTAAAGGCACGGTTGAGAAAGTCTCTGTACGCTCATTCCAGTTGCGTCACCATTTGGGTCGTTTACATACTGTTCCCTTTGGTGAAATTAAATATCTCACCAATTTTTCAAGAGATTGGGTAATGATGAAATTACCACTGCGTGTTACATATGATACTGATATAGAAAAAGTCAGAAAGCTGGTTAAAAAACTTGGACAAAAATTACTCGAAGATCCAGAACTTGGCCCTCAATTCTTACAGCCTCTTAAATCGCAAGGGGTCATAGAAATGCAAGACTCAGCCATGATCATTCGTGTGAAGTTCATGACCAAACCTGGAGACCAATGGGTTATTCGTAAAACAGTTTATACCAAATTGCGTGAGCTATTTATTCAAGAAGGGATTAAGTTCGCGCACAAAGAGGTGACTGTCCGCTTAGCTGATCCACAGTTAGACTTACTTCATCCACAGCAAAAACAAAAACTCGCCGGTGCTGCAGCAACACTTGCTCAAGAGGAGCTGACAGCAGATAAAAAATAGCAGTGACAAACCTAAAATCGGCAATTGACCGTTTTTACTTTAACTAAATCATTGTTTTTCTTTAGTTTTATCGTATCCGTTGTATTCACTCAGTGAGTGAATACACTACATCACTTTAGACTTGCTAAATCACACCGTAATGTCGTTATGCTTACGTTTCAGGGAAAAGTTGCAAAGGAAACAACCATTTACTAAATGATGAATTAGGCACTAAATCATCAAAGGTGGTTAACTAATCATGCCTAGTTACAATACGATTTTTCTGCGCCTAAAATGATGCCCAACAGCCGAATTAAGGTGAAATAAAGGGATTGCTGCAGCAATCCCTTTTTTAGTTTTCTACACCCTTGGTAAGATTACTCTCTACAGTATCAATGAAGGCGGGGATCGCCGCTTTCTCATTCTCAGTGCGCCAGATAAAATGCGTGATTGATCTCGACCA
>Ga0209291_1001618_pt1 | contig 19726 bp, 12 predicted proteins | sample GOMGulsemesocosm_FD_184633 | JGI IMG/M metagenome (GOLD analysis project Ga0209291, IMG submission 184633) | Methane-oxidizing microbial communities from mesocosms in the Gulf of Mexico - GOM9B Gulf of Mexico (SPAdes) (version 2) | ecosystem: Environmental > Aquatic > Marine > Cold seeps...
GATGAAATCTTGTTTCATCGGGTTTAGAGATGAAATCTTGTTTCATCGGGTTTAAGAGATGAAATCTTGTTTCATCGGGTTTAGAGATGAAATCTTGTTTCATCGGGTTTAGAGATGAAATCTTGTTTCATCGGGTTTAGAGATGAAATCTTGTTTCATCGGGTTTAAGAGATGAAATCTTGTTTCATCTAGCTCCTTTGTCAGAACGCTTATAAAGGACTCGCCATTCATGTCCATTCTTCCGCGGATTTAACCGCTTAGTTATCCACAGGGAACATCTGGGACTTATTCGCTCCTTCCTTAGTGTTTGTATGCTAAAGCAATTGCCGATAAATTAAAATCAGATGCGTACTTAAGAGAATTTTTTAGCATTAAATAGTCAATTTATTAACCGGGGAAAAACGGATGTCAGCATCGAGTAACAGCGCAGTAGTCGTATTGAGCATCTCTACAAAATATTCGCCAGTTCAACAAAACCAAAGCCACCACTGGCCTGAGTTATATAGCGAGGGTGATATTGCATGACACCGATAAATTTAGCGACATTTGCCACCCCGATTGAGCATGTGAAATGCTTAAACATCTCTTCATCGTTAGGTGAATCACCGATAAAAGCACATTGTTCTACAGTATATTTTCCCTGTTGTTCAAGCCAGCGCAATGCGGTGGCAGCTTTAGAGTAATTTCCCAGCCAGGCATTGATATGGATAGAGCTGAGCTTGGCATGAACACCCTGTTCTTTGAGCCAAGACAAAGCGGCTTGCGCCTGTTGCGGGGGAACTTGGGTTTGCTGGCCAATATCAAAGGCAATATCGGTAAAGCGGAAGGCTTGGTCTGGTGTGTAATCAACACAGGGAAAACGGTGGGTGAGTTGCGTAGCCAATCTATGTAACTTGGTTAAGTTTTGTTGGCGCAGCTGCGCTTCAACACTGTAAGTAATATTTACTTTTCCGATTTTATCACGCGCCATCCAAAAGCTGCCGTTTTCACCTATCACATAATCGATTGGCCAAGTGCGTATCATACAATCGCACCAGCCCGCGCTCGCACCCGTGACAGGAATCACTGCGATGCCTTTTTTTCGCAGCTTATCCAGTGCCATAAATGTTTCGACCGGCAATCTACCTTGCCATGTCAAAGTATCATCTACATCAGTGAAAAGTATCTTTATATCATCTTGCATTGTGCTAGGCAGCGACTGTATTGCTATGGATGATGATAGTGAGGGTCTTGTAATCAAAGCGGCTCTCTTAGTCTCAATGGTCAATCAATTATTTAAATCATTGCTATGAAGCGTAGTGAATAAAATTAACCTGATTCACTCGTTAGGAAAGATAGTCAGGAAAATGGGCTGGTGGTCAGATGCGGCAGTGTTTGTATCAACCTGCATGTATTCTAACTGTGAGACTAAATCTTCAGTGCATAAAAAATAGTCTCGACAGTGAGGCCCTTGTGGCCATTGCTGTCGATCTAAAATACCACAAGTGTCTGGGTGTGCTTGATCAGGACAAAGCATCGACCAAGCATCTTGCCAACCGCTGGCAAGAATATGTTGGTAGTCAGCGTCCCCCAGCGCCACGTTGAGATCACCACATAATAGTGTGCCCGCAGGAGAGTGAGCCGGACTGTAACAGCCTTGCTGGTTGATATCTGCGGGTGCCAATGCTCGCGCTTGGGCTAAATCTTTTAGCGCTGTTAAATAATCTAATTGGGCGATGCGCTCTTGATAAGAGTGAAAGGCTAAATGCGTACTGATGACTCGCACAATGTGCTCGCCTTGCCCGACAATAACTTCAATCGCGGTTCTGGGCATTTGCATCAAGCCATTTACGGCAGGCGCTGGCAATGTATGGATTTTGAAATCTAATAACAGGCTTTTTCTAACGAGTACTAAATTACCAAATTCTCGACGTTGCTCTTTGGATGAGTGAGTGCCGGTATTTATGGCTACATCAGCCTCATCAGGTATTGGGGGCCAGCTTAATCCCGGCGCCCAAACACTTGAGTAGTCCTTAAAAGCATCTTGAAGTAATTTAAGTTGATCTTGATTGCCGTGCTCAACAAAATGACGGGCGACTTCTTGCAGGCAAATAATATCGGGGTTAGCGGTTTGCTTGATCCGCGCGATTATGTTTTGCAAAGCAATGATGCCATCGCAGCCTTTCGCGTTTTGAATATTCCAACTGTAAATTTGCATTATTTAATCCCCGCGTGAATAAAGGATTGCACAAATTGGCGCTGGAATATCAAGAAAAGAAGCAGTAATGGCCCGACAGATATCAAGGTGCCCGCACAGATTATGGACCAATCGACGCCGGATTCTGGCGCACCAAAGATCGCCATGCCAACCGTTAGCGGGCGGCTTTGCTCTGTGTTAGTGACGACTAAGGGCCACAGAAAATTATTCCAATGGTAGCTGATAGAGACTAATGCAAAAGCGAAATAAGTGGGTTTAGCCAGTGGTACGTATACTTTCCAGATAATGCCTAGCAAGCTACAGCCTTCTATTTTAGCAGCATCCTCTAAATCTTGAGGCACCGTCATAAAGGTTTGGCGCAGTAAAAATATCCCAAATGCGCTGGCAAGATAAGGTAGGCCAACCCCTAAGTAGGTATCAATAATATTAAAGGTTGCTAATGTCTGATAATTTTCCACTATGAGAATTTCAGGGACCACCATTAATTGCATCAAGATTAAAGCGAACACTAAGGCGCTACCAAAAAATTGCATACGCGCCAGTGCATAGGCCGCTAATGTACAAAGGACTAATTGGCTGACCAATATTAATGAGGTGATCACCAGAGTATTGAACATATAGCGCAGGAAGGGGGCTTGTTGCCACGCCGCTTTAAAGTTCTCTAAACTTAAAGGGGCAAAAAGTGACAATTGGGTCGCGTATTCGGGTGGATGAAAGGCCGCCCAAAAAGCGTAGAGCAACGGGAATACCCAGGCGATACCGAGTAGCCAAGCGACACTAGTAGAGGCTAGTTTAATGACAGGGTTCATAAAGGATCTCTTTGTGACTAAGGTGTATTAAAACTGTGCGAGTTGCGCTTACTGGCGATTTAACGGTAGTGAATGCGCTTTTCTAAGACAGTGAACTGAATAATGGCCAACACCACTAAAATCAGTAGTAATATTACGGTTAATACTGCTGCGTAACCTATGTCAAAGAAGCTAAAGGCGTTTTCGTAAATATAGTAAAGCAGTAAATTACTGGCGTTGTTGGGGCCGCCTTTAGTCAATATAAATAAGTGATCGACCAGTTTAAATGCATTGAGTACCGCGTTAACAAGCACAAACAAGGTGGTGGGCATTAAGAGGGGCAAAGTAATACGCTTAAAAGTATTCCACGCACTTGAATCCTCAATTGCAGCCGCGTTATATAGTTCAGGACTAATGGCCTGTAGTGCTGCTAAATAGAAAATCATAAAAAAGCCTGCCTCTTTCCAAATGGTCATCACCATTAAGCTGAACAAGCTGTAATCAGGATCACCTAACCAGTTTATACCTGAGTGGCCAAACCAATCTAAAATGGCATTGAACATACCTATTTCAGGTGAATAGAAAAACAACCAAATGTTGGCCACTGAAATCATCGGTAATATAGTGGGAGTGAAGTAGGCTAGTCGTAAAGCACTGCGACCACTCATTTTACTGTTGACCCACAGCGCCATGGCAAGTGCCACCACAATAGAGACAGGTACTGTGACAAGAGCATAGTAAAAGCTGTTGCTTAAAACTTGGATTAAGGTTTCATCTTCAAGCAAAAATATGTAGTTATCTATAGTGAGTGGCGCATCTTGGGCACCTAAAGTAGAGACACTGCGCCACAAGGTTTTTAGCGTTGGAAAGTGGGTGAAACTCACTAAAAAGAACAGCGCAGGCAATAGCAGTAGCCAAGCGTATAATTGATTTTTTCGGCTCATGATATTGCGCTCATAATTATTGATTGGGAGTTTTTCCTAAGACTGTCTCTAAGTGATTCACAGGAGCACTTAATGATGTCATTGCATGTTCTTTATCAAAAGCTGCTCTGCGGTAAAAGCGGGTGCAAGCACCCGCTGTTTAATCACTATTACTTGTATCTAGACAAGATACGATCCGCTTGTTTTTGAGCGCTATCTAAGGCATCTTGGGCGGACTTTTGCCCCGATAACGTCGCTTGAATCGCATCATCTAAAACCTTGCGTACACGACCGGCCTGGTGTGTTGAAAATTCTGCCGTGGCATATTTTAGCTGATCGCGAGCAACGGCTGCTGGTGGGAAAGTAACCAGATAATCTTGTAGTGCTTTGGTTTCATAAGCGCTTGGGCTAACCCCCATATAACCTGTTGCAATACTCCACTTAGCCGCTTGCTTTGGGGCTGTCATAAATTTAACCAGTTTAAGGGCTGCAGTGCGCTCTTGCGGTGTCGATTTTTTAAATAGGTAGAAGTTACCGCCGCCAGTTGGCGAGCCCAGCTCTTTATTACCCGGTAACATTGCCACGCCAAAATCGAACTTAGCATTTTTCTTAACAGCGCTTAAGTTACCCGTTGAATGCCACATCATGGCGGTTTTTTGCTCGAGGAAGTTTTGGCGTAGTGTGCCCCATTCGATCATACCTTTAGGCATGATTTTGTGCTCACTGCCTAAGGATTTCCAGAATTCTAGTGCGGCCACGACATCGGGGTTGTTAAAATTAGTTTTGTTACCGGCGGTGTTCATTAGCTTCTGACCATTTTGCTTGGTCAGTGCGCCGAACATCCAGTATGGGTAACCCGTTGATGGAATCATCGCGCCCCATTGGTCAGCATTAGTCATTTGCTTACCCATGTTTACGTACTCTTGCCATGTTTTTGGCGGCTTCTCTGGGTCTAATCCTGCGGCGCGAAACATATCTTTGTTGTAGTACATAACGATGGTTGAGCGCTGGAATGGAATGCCCCATGTTTTACCTTTGGCTTTACCGTTTTCCATGAGTGCAGGATAGAAGCCATCTAACCATTGCTTCTCTTGATCCGAGCTAACAACATCGTCAAAAGGGACGATGGCATCTAAATTCATTAGCTCGTGAATATCGATAGAGAACATCACTGATAATTGAGCGGGTTTACCGCTTTTTAATGCGGCTAGTGCTTTAACGCGGGCATCATTATAGTTACCGGCATAGATGGCTTTTACATCGATATCGGGATTCTTTGTCTCAAAGTCGTCAATCATAGCATCGACTACTTTTGTGATTGGGCCACCAACAGCGACAGGATAGTACATCGTTAAGTCTGTTTTAGCTTGTGCAATCCCGCAGACACTGCTGGCAACCAACGCTGCCATTAACGTTTTTTTAGTGGTGTTAAACATGAGATTAATCCTCTTTAAAAGTTAAGTTAAATGCGTTGCTATTTTTATTACCAGCACGGTGGAGTGTTACTCAGTAGTGCTGTTTTAAACCTAAATGTAAGCTTTCATGGAAAATGGTTGAGGTGCTTTTTTTTAAACGGTTACTGGTGCAGATCGCTTTCCTGTTTGACGATCAAAATAATGCTGCTGCTCAAGAGGCCAATCTAGAAAGACAGTGTTGCCAACATCGATACGCTGCAAACCTGCTAGGCTAAGTTTAAATATCGTTTCCTGATCAGCGTCATTGCTTAGCTTTACCTTTACTACAGTGTCTATACCTTGGTAGTCGCAATTGAGTACTTGCGCGCTAATCGCTTGGCTGTAGGTTTTTTTCTTTTCAATGTCTGAGAGATTGTGATGGGTACGTATGTGTTCAGGTCGAACACCCATTATCTGCTGTTGGGTCGTCAACAAATTCATTGGTAGATGACCGATAAAAGAGGCAACAAAAGTACTAGCAGGGGTGTTGTATAGAGATTCGGGAATGCCAGCTTGTTCAATAGCGCCGGCATTAAGTAGCACGATGCGATCGGCCATGCTCATCGCTTCAATTTGATCGTGGGTAACGTAAATAACCGTTAAACCCAGTTTCTTTTGCAGCGTGCGTATTTCACTGCGCATTTCGGCGCGCAATTTAGCATCTAAATTAGAGAGTGGTTCATCCATTAAACAAATAGGTGCCTGAGAAACAATGGCTCTGGCCAGTGCTACACGCTGACATTGACCGCCAGATAACTGTCCGGGTTTTTTCTCAATCTGGGTTGTTAAATTGACCAATTCAACCACAGCATCAAAACGCTTTTGCTGTTCGTCTTTATTGATGTTTCGCGCTTTGAGGCCAAATAAAATGTTTTCTTTTACCGATAAATGGGGAAACAAAGCATAAGACTGAAAGACCATCGACAACTGACGCTTACCCGGTGGCAAAGAGGTTATTTCAACGTTTTGTAACATGATAGTGCCACTAGAGGGCTCCTCAAGACCGGCAATCATCCGCAGTGTGGTTGATTTCCCACACCCCGATGGGCCTAACAAAGCGACAAACTCACCTTGTTCAATCTCTATGTTTATGGCGTCCACAGCAGTAGTGTCCTGCCACTGCTTAGTGAGTTGCCGGATTTGTAAAAAACTCATTTCGTTTCCTCTTTGCCGCATTCAATCACTGCTACCCCAAGGCGATGACAAGTAGCCGCTAACGGCTTAGGTGATTGATCAATATAGAATTTATCTACTTGGCTAACGACAGCGGTTTTAATAGGAGCACTGCGTAAATACTTACTTTTATCAGCCACTAAAATGCAGTTGTCACAATTATTAATAATCACGCTGGAAATATGTGACTCCTCAGGAGAGAAGTCCAACAAGGCGCCGTTTTCAGCGATACCACCGACCCCGAAAATACCAAAGTTCACATGGAATTTACTTAAAAAGCGGGTGCAGTCTTCACCGGTCACGTCTTGATCTGCAGGGCGAATTTTGCCGCCGCTTAAATAGGTGTCGATGTTTGGGTTTTGGCAAAGTACTAATCCGGCATTGAGATTGTTAGTGACCACTGTCAATCCCGGGTGATGGATGAGCTCTTGGGCAATTTGTTGCGGAGTCGTGCCTATCCCCAAAAAGATACTGGAGCCTTTAGGTAACGTGGCAACAACTGCCTTTGCAATCGCTTTCTTAGCTTGTAGGTTAATGATTTGACGATTAGTAAATGAAAGGTTGTGGGCTTGCACCGGTAGTGTGATCCCACCGTGTACCCGTTTTACTAACCCAAGATCGCTGAGTAAATTTAAGTCTTTACGAATGCTTTGTACCGACACTTCAAAGCGTTGAGTCAGCGTAGTGCTAGTAATCATTTTTGACTGACCGCGCTCTGCGCGACGCAATTGCTGCAATATTTGCTGCTGTCTGTGGCTTAATTGCTCTTCGTTCACTATCGTTTCTCAATAAGATGGATTTCGTAAGAAATGTAAAAGATTCTAGTTGATGATCTAAGTACCCATTTTTATTGAGTTTAGTGTTTAAAATGGTTACTTGAGTCTATTTAAGCAGCGAAATATGACGAAGGTATGACACTTTTGTTTCGTTAGAAATAATGTTGGTTTCATGCGAAAAAAACTTGATGAGAGTGTATTAAGTGGGAAATCTTGGTTCTATAAGAATGCGATAGCGTGATAAGGCGCAATCTCGTAGCTGTTAAATTTAACTTCGTACTCTTTGTTTTTGTTAACAAATGACGACTGCACCTTGAATGCATTGGAGAAATGACCTCGTTATTGAATGGTCCCATACAATAGCGAGGCGGGTGTTACATTTTTGTGTCTAGGGATAGCTTAATCCCCCCATTAATTGAATAGCTCTGGGAAATAGTCAGTCCCTGAATCACTGTAGATGGTATACCAAGAGTTGTTGATATTCTCTGATCGCAGTGCATCAAACACGTTAAGTCTCACAATAATATTTTGGGGTGTGTCTCCCCTTGCTATTAATGTAGCGATACGCGCCTCGACTTTACTTTTAAGCAAAGCGGTTGGGTAAAAGGCACTGCCATTAGGGCTCCTTGGGGTCTTTCCTATGAACGCTGTTTTACTTTTACCGTCACTTTTTCGGGTGTATCTTATTCTGAAATCAACGGAATAATAATAGCCTTCCACCGTATCTGTGATGAACGCATCTATATAACCATCCTTTGTTATATCGCTAAAAGCGTCGAGGCTCAGCTGGCTGATTTTTAGCGCAGCAGCCGTTGTAGAGTTGTCAATACTGCCTAAGTGGGCGAAGCTAATGTCTTTATGACCAGAAGTATCCGTCGTGCTTATGCGATAATTTCCCTGTGGCAATGCCGTTGATGGGTTATTACTTTCTATCCCGTAATAATGAATAGAGTAATCATTACCATTTTCTGCGAATGCTTCGAGGTAGGTATCAATACTGGGTTCAGTGCAACTAAAGTCATTTTGTTGCTGTAAACAAGAGGCTTTATCCAAGTAGTTAGCGCCATCAAAAAGCGCTAGGACTACGCTGTCTAATGGCAGGATTTGAACGTCTTTATCGCCCGCTAAATTTATATTAAAGGTTACCTTTGATTCTTTTTCATTAGGGTCATCAACACTCAGTGTAATGTTATTTGCTCTAACGAAGGTAACCTTGGCACTTGAGGCCGATAGCAACAGAGGTTTCGCGATGTGTTTATAAACAAAATTGGTATTATGCCAACTATCGCCATCTCTCCCATAGACATTAATTTTCTTTGCCAGGTGTTGGTGCTCTACATCAAAGTAAAAATCATTCTTACCTTTATGCCAGCCATTGAAATCTAAAATTGTATTATTTGCATCTAGTATAAACGCGCCAAAGTTTAGCTCAGCGCCAGCATAAGGCGTAGAGACTCCTAAGCTATTTGCACGTTTTTCTATGCGTAAATACAAGCTACTACCTGTTTCAGCCTCTAATGTAGGCGTTGGGTTGATGTTCGTCGCTGTAAAATTTGTTTCGGCCAACTCGATAGGCTCTGCCGTTCCCGTTTTAGGGTAAGCTATAAATTTATAATCCCCTTGTAATAGCGCGGAAATTTTCTGACTAAATACCAAGTACTGGGTGCGGGCAAACAAAACTGTATCAATGTCGTCCTCGACAAAGGTATAAACAGTATCGTTTGTGCTATCTATGAGTCGGATACTCCAATCTGCAAATTGCTCTTTGCTGGATAAAAATGCAATTCTCGCTTCTGGAGTATCAATTGGTGGCGAGGCTATTTCATCAACATATTGATAGACACCCACTGCGTAAGCTTTTGGTAACTTAGCCGCGTTTTTAAGCTTGGCTATATCCTCAGCAGACTTAATATCTTTAACAGCATCCGTCCAAACAGACTTGTTTTGCGCCGCGAGTTTGTCCGCATTAAAAACGTCAGAATTAGAGCTGACAATGCCGGATATTGTCGCTAGCTGATCCAGTGCTTTGAGACTAGCGATTTTTGCAATGTCTGTCTTGCTGGCGCTGGTATTACTTGTCAACTGGGCCTGCGTATTTGCAAAGTTCCTAGCGAGTAGCTGCGCTGTTCTAAATAGCGCCTGGTACTGCGATGTTTCACTACCTTGTTGGCTCTTGGTAACGAAGTTTGCATATAAATCAGTAGAGCTGCCTGCTATGCCTAGTTGCTGTTTAATTTCGTCTTCAACACGTTTTAATTCTACTGAGCTTGTATCGCGAGCAATTTTATTAATTAATGTCGTTAACGGTGAGATAAAGGCGCCTTTACCGGGGGGAGTCGATAAAGTGAATTTTGCAGCGACATTAATATCATCATGTGTAGAGTCTGGGTCTTCTCCTTCATCAGTGGCATTTTCAGGGACTTCAACAACGATCGGAAATTCAGTGCCATCAATGCCATCGGGCAGTATTAATGTATATTTTCCCCCTGCTTGTGAAATAGCAAATACCGCTTCGCCATCACAGCTATCATCGAAGTTTTGATCCAGACACACCTTGGCGCCTTGAAGATAACCATCGGCGACTACACCACCAACGCTACCTGTGTCGCCACCGCTACTTCCCGAACCGCCACAAGACGCTAAAGTAATTATACTGATACACAGTGCTAAAATTTTCATGTTATATCTCCTTGAGGGACTTATTCACAACCATGAAATTGACTGAGTCACCATCAATAGTCATAAAATTAATGCCTTTAATCTGTTGTTATAAAAGGTTAAAGAGCTTTAAAGTCTCAATATTAAAAACGTGAGCTTTAGCTCAAATGGGTATAAAGCCCTAACGCGGTTATTGCATTTAATGTCGTGCTGATAACCCTCCTGTAAGTATTGTCTTAATCACGAAAAATCATTCGCGTTAGGGACTTCTTGGACTTGTTCGCAGCTTCCTTAACCTTCGACCAGTGATAGGACTGCACAAGGATAATTTTCAAAGATGATTGCCAGTGATTTATGAATACTGGAGGAAATATCTGGCCTTGAAATCAGCGATTCATATAATGAATGTAAAATGAATGGAAAGCATCTATCATGTGATATGCAAGTGTATATATCGTTTGCAGTAGAGATCAGTGCTAGCGACGTTATTGCTATAGGGAGTTGGCAGGTCAATCACATAATTATGGGGTCAATATGGACATTGATAATTTTTCTAAGACAGTCGGCCAGATTTATGAATCGTCATTAGATCCGGATAAGTGGCCGATTGCTCTACAATCACTTTGCGTAGAGCTTAAGGCTGACAAGGCCCAAATACTCTACATAGACACTCAAAACTATATGATTTCATTTGCATGTAGTTTTGGTTTTGATCCTTTTGCTTACAATATTGATGCAAATAAATTTAGACAGCACTTTATGGGTGACCCTGTCGCACAATATGGTGTTGCTAACCTCAATGAAGTGTTTTCAGATAGGCGAGTGGTCAATACCCAAGATCTTCACGCCTCTAGCATGCATCAAAAAATACGAAAGCCCGCTAACATGGAATACTTGCTGACCGTTTTTTTAACGGATGAAACAGATGATTGGTCAGGGGTATGTTTTTTTAGAAGTGAAAAATGTACAGCCTTTAGTGCTGAAGATGAAAAAGTATTAGCGTTATATAAGCCTCATATACAGCGAGCAACCTGTATTCATAAAAATATAGCGGGAGCCTTTTACTTGAAATCATTCCAAAACGCCGTTTTAAATAACTTGGATATGGGCATTATTGTTTTAAATAATTTACATGACGTCATGGTGTGTAATTTAGCGGCGCAAAAAGCGATGAATAGTAGCAATGCTCTAGAGATCATCAAGTCACATATAGTGTGCCGCTACTCTAAGGATAATTCACTGTTGCATGAGGCTGTTGATGGTGCACTGAACGATGCACCGGGCAACTCGCAACGGACAAGAATTGCCGTGAGGCTACACGGGCGTGACCGTCAGAAATCACTCATAGCAGTTGTGACACAACTGCAATTGCAGAACCTTGAAGAAGACTATGATAATTTACCCATCACAAAAACCTATTACACAGCGAAAATTCCCAGTAAGAAAACAGTGTTAATCACTTTGTGTGATCCCCATGAGCAAATGGGGCACTCTATCGCCATGTTAAAAACGTTGTTTGGACTAACGCCTGCTGAAGCAGTGCTTGCCGACTGTTTGGCTGATGATCACTCTCTTCAGGAGGCGGCTTTAATATTAGGCAGATCAATAGGGACTATTCGGGTGCAGTTACAATCAATATTTGAAAAAACGGATACCAATAGACAAGCCAGTTTAATCCGCTTAATCACTTCTATTCCCTAGGAGCTATCCGAAAAAGGTTGCAAACGATGATTAGGCAAAGAATAAATGGGCAAAATAGCGAGTGCGCGAGCCTCTGTTTATGGCGGATACCTATAAATGAGGACAGCGCTGGTTTTTGTTTATCATCGAGCCTATTCATCTTTGTTTAGCGGCATCCGCGTATGTATTTACTTCTCATAACCTTCGCTCTACTTTTATCCTGGCAGGAAGCCCGTAATGGATTTGGCTATTCACTGTGTACTCTTATCTTTGATCTCACCTCTTAAATTTACGGTATGAAGAGACCTAGGCAATCATGAAATTATCAAACATGTTTTACGTTAGGATTTGTTGCAGAGGTGGCAGAGAGGGTTTCCTGAAAATAAATAGCGTCATTTTTGTTTATTTAATAATTGTTAACCTATACTGCATTGCAGGCTATCTGATTTACTTTATGCGGCAAGATAGTTTTAAAAAAAGCACTTCTGTATTTAAAAGTTCTTTAAATTTAATGAGTAACGTGAAAACAAGTTCGGTAATACGCTCTACAGCCGCTATACTAATCGAATTGAAACATTAAAATGTAAATAATTGTTACGGTATGCTGCATGCAAAAAAACATTTTACGTATTTTATGGAAACAGATATTGGCACTCGCTTTGGTTGGTGTTGTTATTATTGTCGGTGTCATCCCCTTCGTATTAAAAGAAATTGCCCTAAAAGAAGCTGTTTTTATTGCGCAAAATACTGCGCAACAGTATTCAGAACTAAGACGTTACTACACTAAAAATATTGTCAGTAAACTTAAAGGTCAGGATAAAGTTTCTGCATCGAGCGATTATAAAGCGCATGAATTCGGTATCCCATTGCCGGCCACGATGATTCACGAGCTGAGCAAATCATCCAAATCTAGTGGTTTGCAAATCAAACTGTACTCACCTTATCCCTTTCCCGGACGCTCAGATAGAGTGCTCGATGAGTTCCAGCAACAAGCATGGCAGCAGCTGAAATTGACTCCCAATCAGCCTTTTTTAAAAAATCTACAGAAAAGTGACTCTAAAGTTGTGCGGGTGGCCATTGCCGATAATTTGACTGAGCAAGCTTGTGTTGATTGTCATAACTCGCATCCAGATACACCTAAAAATGATTGGAAATTGGGCGATGTACGTGGCGTCCTAGAAATCGTTGTGCCTATTAATAAGCATTTAAATTGGCAGAAAAATAGTAGTTATCAGCTGTCTGTCATTTTTGTGTTAGTTTTTCTGCTCATATTTATTGCCTTAGTGCGCATACTGAGTAAAGAGTCAAATAAACAGACTAAGGCTATCTTGACGCCATTGAAAAACCAGAAATTTGCCTTGAATGCTCACTCGTTAGTGTCGATGGCGGATAAACAGGGCAATATCATTTATGTTAACGATATGTTTTGTGAGGTAAGTGGCTACGCTAGAGAGGAATTACTCGGTAAAAAGCACAGTGTATTGAATTCGGGTAATCAGTCGAAATCCTACTGGAAAGATATGCATAAGTGCGTGCTTGCAGGGGAGGTGTGGCATGATGAAGTACGTAATAAAGCCAAAAAAGGCCACTATTATTGGGTAGATACCACTATTGTGCCCAATTATGATGAGGCTAACAAAGTAATAGGCTTTACCTCTATTCGTACTGATATCACGCAACAAGTAGAGTTTCTAGAGTATTTAGAACAGGCTAAAAGGCAAGCTGAAGCGGCTAATTTTGCCTTAAATCAACATTCTTTAGTGTCCATTGCCGATATTAAAGGCACTATTTCTTATGTAAATAAGCAGTTTTGCAAGGTGAGTGGTTACGAAAAATCCGAATTATTGGGTGAAAAACACAGTATTCTTAACTCCGCTCATCAGCCAAAAGGCTACTGGAAAGACATGCATCTGCGTGTTCTTGCCGGTGAAGTTTGGCATGATGAAGTGCGTAATAAAGCGAAGAACGGGCAGTATTATTGGGTTGATACCACTATTGTGCCCAATTTTGATAAAGATAAACAGGTGATTGGTTTTACTTCTATTCGAACAGATATCAGCGACAAGAAAGAAGCTTCTGACTTATTGGCTATGGCTAAAGACAGAGCCGAAGCTGACTCCGCAGACTTACTCATTGCAAAAGAAAAGGCTGAAGCAGATGCATTAGATTTGTTAACAGCAAAAGATAATTTGTTAACAGCAAAAGAAAAGGCTGAAGCAGATGCATTAGATTTGTTAACAGCAAAAGAAAAGGCTGAAGCAGATGCATTAGATTTGTTAACAGCAAAAGAACAAGCAGAATCGGCTAATTTTGCTTTAGATCAACACTCTTTAGTCTCTACGGCTGACATCAAAGGTACGATTCTCTATGTTAACGACAAGTTTGTCGAAATAAGTGGTTTTGATGCCAGTGAAATTGTTGGTAAAAAGCACAACTTACTAAACTCTGGTAATCAGCCAAAAGATTATTGGAAACATATGCATCAGCAGGTGATTGCAGGGAATGTTTGGCATGACGAAGTTCGAAATAGAAAAAAAAATGGCGACTATTATTGGGTTGATACCACTATCGTACCCAATTTTGACATGGCCAATAAAGTCATCGGTTTTACCTCGATTAGAACGGATATAACCGAGCAAAAAGAAAATCAAAGAAGGCTTGAGAGAGCAATAACAGAGGCCGAATCTGCTCAATTTGCCTTAGATGAGCACTCTTTGGTATCTATGGCAGATATTAAAGGCACGATTACTTACGTCAATGAAAAATTTGTTGAGGTCAGTGGTTATGAATCTCATGAGTTGGTCGGCCAAAAACATGCCCTGCTTAATTCCGCTCACCAGCCTAAAGGTTATTGGAAAGCAATGCATCGTCGAGTGCTCAGCGGTGAGACCTGGCGTGAGGAAGTACGTAACAAAGCGAAAGATGGCCACTATTATTGGGTAGATACTACCATTGTTCCAAATTTTGATAGTAATGAAGAGGTCATCGGCTTTACCTCTATTCGCACGGACATCACTGCGCAAAAAGATAATATGGAGAAACTAGCGAGAGCCAAAGAGGAAGCGGAAGCTGCCAGCATTTCTAAAGCGGACTTTCTTGCCAACATGAGCCATGAAATACGCACACCAATGAATGGTGTTATTGGCATGACAAATCTTCTATTAGATACTGAGCTAAACGCTGCGCAAGACAAATTAGCCAATACGGTAAAATCATCGGCAGTGGGATTGTTAGGCATTATTAACGATATTTTAGATTTCTCAAAGGTTGAGGCAGGTAAGATGGACCTTGAATTGATTCCTTTCAATTTAGGACAAATGGTTGAAGATGTCGGTACTGCTTTGAGTTTTCAAGCCGATCGTAAACACTTGCATCTTATCTGCCCTGCCAACCCTATTATCCAACAATGGGTTAAAGCTGATCCTGGGCGTCTTCGCCAGATCTTGACTAATCTTATAGGCAATGGGGTTAAATTTACAGAACAAGGCGAAGTGGCTGTCTTTGTTAAGCTTTTACATCAAACAGATGAGCACAAAACCTTCCGTTTTGAAGTGAAAGATACGGGTATTGGCGTCACTGTAGAGCAACAACAGCAGTTGTTTGACAAATTTACTCAAGCAGATACATCCACGACTCGAAAATATGGTGGTACAGGTTTAGGGTTATCCATATGCAAACAGTTAGTGGAGTTAATGGGCGGTGAAATTGGCATTGACAGTGTTATAGGTCAAGGCTGTACCTTTTGGTTTGAAGTTCCGTTGCTTAATACCAAGGCATTGGTTGAAGCGCCTGTTTATAACACTGATATTACCAACGAGAGAATATTAATTGTCGATGACAATGAAACCAATAGAGATTTGATGAAGCAGTTACATGATCATTGGAAGATACCACATACGTTAGTCAATAGCGCACGCTCTGCAATAGCAGAACTAACTTTAGCTGCGCTGGAGGAGTGCCCCTACACTATTGCGGTTCTCGACATGAATATGCCGGATACAAGTGGGTTAGAGCTTTGTAAGCAGATACGAGAAATCCCGCAGTTGGAGAAAACCAAACTTATAATGGCCTCATCTCAAGCGCAACGTGGAGATGCAGCTAAAATGAAAGAGGCTGGTTTTAAAGGGTACCTCACTAAACCTATTCATCAGTCAGAGTTGTTTGATGTATTGCTGATGGTTTCTGGTTTAAAAGCGAGTGCGCCAGACTTTATTACGCGTCACTCAACCAAAGAGCACGTGCAGTTTAAAGCACATATCTTAGTAGTTGAAGATAATCCGACTAACCAACTAGTCATAGAAGGATTATTGCGTACTTTAGGGGTAACCGTCGATATAGCGAGCAATGGGCAAGAGGCGATCTCTGCATTGCAAAGCATAACATTACATGATTTAGTTTTTATGGATTGCCAAATGCCCGTGTTAGATGGCTATGCAGCGACTGCGAAAATTAGAGGCGAAAAACTGGGTATTCTTCATAACAATATTCCCATCATCGCGATGACTGCAAACGCGATGGCAGGTGATAGAGAAAAATGCCTAGATGTGGGTATGGACGATTATTTAGCAAAGCCAATCGTTCCGGCGGAAGTCATCGATATGTTGATCAAGTGGCTGCCAAAACACGCTAAACCCAGAAATGTTGAAGAGATAGAAGAAATAGAAGTACACAAAGGAGAGATAGACGTGCAGAAAGAAGAGAGCGTCGCTGTGTTTGATTATGATGATATGGCCGGTCGATTAATGGGTGATGTTGAATTGATGCAATCTGTTGCGGAAATTTTCTTTGAAGACGTCGTTGAGCAGTTAGCCAATCTTAAAACAGCTGTCGAAACCGCTGATGTGGAAAAAAGTACCGCTATTATGCATCAAATAAAAGGGGCTGCTTTGAACGTGGGTGGTAAATCGCTTGGTGCCTTAGCGCTTAAAATGGAACAAGCGGGTAAAGCTGAGAAATTGGCTGAAATTGAGCAAAATGTAGCGCTATTAGAGCAAGAGTTAAAAGCTCTTAAAATGGCCATGGAGCAAGCCCTATCATGAAATTACTGATTGCAGAAGATGATAAAACCTCAAGACTTATTCTGCGCTCAGTGTGCAGTAAATGGGGTTACGATGTTGCCTGTGTGGAAGATGGACTAGCTGCATGGGATGTGATGCAGGCGGATGAAATTCCGCAGTTACTGATAATAGACTGGGAAATGCCACGCATGAATGGTGTGGAGTTATGTCAGTTGGTCAGTGCAAAATTTACCCAAAACCCTCCTTATATTATTCTGTTGACGTCCCGCACTGAAACTCAGGACATTGTTGAAGGTTTAAAGGCGGGGGCTAACGATTATATTGCCAAGCCCTTTAATAACGATGAACTCAAAGTGCGAATTTCTGTAGGGCGTCGCATGATTGAGCTACAAGATACGTTGAATGATACATTAAAACAATTAACGGAGTTGGCCAGCATTGACGTGTTAACCGGCCTGCTAAATCGCCGCGCTATTATGGAATCGTTAACTAAAGAAATCAGGCGTGTAGAGCGAAACAATCATATATTGTGTATTGGCATGTGTGATATAGACCATTTCAAAAACATTAATGATACTTACGGCCACTTAGTGGGTGATGAAGTATTAAAAGAAGTCACGACTCGTATGCAAGATGCGTTGCGAGTTAATGATTTACTCGGACGTTATGGCGGTGAAGAATTCTTAGTGATTACCCCGGTAGACTTGGTGGAAAATGCCACTATTGTCTATGAGAGAATTTGCCAAAAGGTGGCTGCTACGGCTATTGAAGTTTACGATGTGTCAATTACCGTCACTATAAGTTGTGGTGTGACAAGCTACATGGCAGATAATGATGGACTAAAATTAGAACCCTTGATTGCCAGGGCGGATGAAGCCCTATATCAGGCAAAGCATGAGGGCAGAAACCGAGTGGTTTTAAAGTTGCTTGAAGACCAATAGCAACTCTAAAACCCTGCTACTGCCACTATTAAAAGGCAGAAGCATTTAAAATGCTAAAAGCCCCAGAATCCTGCGGGCCGAATATGCGCAACCTTAAAGTCATTGCAGTTTTTAAGTGTGATGTTTAACATCTGATTAAGCACTGCTTGATCTTCATTTTTTAATAGCCCGAGTTTTTTCAGTGTGGCGCTCAACATCATTTCTGCGCCGCGCGTAGAGCCGTCGCTACACTTTAGTGTAATGCCAATGCCATGCTCAGGTAGCGTGGCACAAAAAACACCTTCTGCACCTGTTTTAATGAATAAAGGCGTTGAAAGCTTGGCCATCGCGTTGGTGCAATATCGATCAGTGCCTGCGACATAATAAGGCTCTGCCATCACCGCTTGTTGCAATGTATTAAAGCTAAGTTTGCGCGACTCACCTAAACCTTTGCCACGAGAAATTTTAGCCAGAGCCTGTGCCCAAGACTTTAATGGCGCAGCCCAAGTAGGCACGGAACAGCCATCTTTTGCGCAGGGAGCAGATTTAATGTCGAACTCTGTTAAATCACTGATCAGATCAGCAATGGTTTGCTGTACAGGGTGCTCAATATCAATATAGTTGAACAGATCATATTTTTGATGGGCCGCAAAAGCTAACATACCTGCGTGCTTGCCTGAGCAGTTATTGTGTAGCGCGCAAGGGGCTTGGTTGGTGCGCACGAGTTGGTATTCACTTGGTTTATGATAGGGCATATGTGCCCCACACTCTAACAGTGAGGCGCTTAACGTCGCAGCTTGTAGGATCGACTGCGCAGTTTGTGTGTGCGAGGATTCTCCATTATGTGATGAGCATGCCAGCGCTAATTGGCGGTTATTGAGATGGTATTTTGCAGCAGCGCCCGATTCGACTAAAGGCAATGCTTGCATAATTTTGATGGCAGATCGCGGGAACAACAATGCGTTGACATCACCGATGGATAACAGTTCAGATCCTTGGTCATCAACGACATATACAGCACCTGCGTGCTGGCTCTCTAAATAATCCCCACGCATAACATCTACTAATATTGGGTTCATTGGTTACTCCTTAAATAAGCGTAGCGCAATCATAGCATGTTGATAGATAAGGGGAAGGGTGCTAGCTAAAACATAAGCAGTGCTTTGTTTGTAAAGGGCTATTTAGTGTCGTTCAGGGGGCAGTTTGGCAGTGATTAAGGCGGCCATCGCAATACAACCCGCAGAGACCCAAAGGCAAGCTTGCAACCCATAAAGCTGATAGATCCAGCCTGAAAACAAGGTGCCCAATAATCTACCCAACGCATTGGCGGCATAGTAGAACCCGACATCCATTGAAGTGTTATCTGCTCTGGCAAAACTGACAATTAAATAGCTGTGTAAGGCGGAGTTTACCGCAAAGAAAGCGCCAAATATCAGCAGTTCTAATAGCAGTAATTGTTTAACGTAGAAATCAAAATGCAAGGTCAGCGCGATGATAATTGGCGTACACAATAGCATTGTGGCCCAGTGTGAGGCGTGTTTCGCGCTGGGTTTTTTTACGGTAACTTTAGGCGCTTGCGCTTGTATTACGCCATAGCCGATCACCCAAATAGCTAAAACAGCACTGACTACCCAATAGCGCCAGTTAAAAACTTGTGCTAAATAGACCGGCAGTGCAACCACAAACCAGACGTCTCTGGCTGCAAATAAAAATAGGCGAGCCGCTGACAGTAAATTGACACTGCGACTAGTGGAAAAAATTTGACTGAATTTTGGTTTGCTTTTACTTTTTCCTATGCCTTTTGCTAATAATTTAAGCGAACATAACCAAGTGCTAAACAGCATAGCAGCCATCATCAGCACAGCAGCTTTGAAACCAAATGCACTTAATAGAACACCACCTAAGAAAAAGCCGACGCCTTTTAAGGTGTTTTTTGAGCCGGTTAGTTTTGCCACCTGGCGATAGAGCTTACCTTGCTCACTTGCCGGAATCAGTGTCTTGATGGCGCTTTTGGCACTCATCTTATTTAAGTCTTTGGCAATGCCTGATAGTGCCTGGGCGAACATGACGTAAGTAATGGTTAAATACTCAGCGGGAACAGCAAGCATGCCAAGCGCAATGACTTGTAAAAATAATCCG
>Ga0209291_1001619_pt1 | contig 19722 bp, 16 predicted proteins | sample GOMGulsemesocosm_FD_184633 | JGI IMG/M metagenome (GOLD analysis project Ga0209291, IMG submission 184633) | Methane-oxidizing microbial communities from mesocosms in the Gulf of Mexico - GOM9B Gulf of Mexico (SPAdes) (version 2) | ecosystem: Environmental > Aquatic > Marine > Cold seeps...
TAAATATTTGATTTTGTCTTTAGGAAACCGGAGAGTCCATGGAGTTCAATGTAAAAAGTGGTAGCCCTGAGAAACAACGCAGCGCTTGTGTTGTTGTCGGAGTATTTGAACCACGTCGTTTATCACCTGCAGCAGAACAACTAGATAAGATTAGTGACGGCTATTTAAGTTCCCTACTACGTCGCGGTGATATCGAAGGTAAACCTGGTCAAGTATTGTTGCTTCATCATGTACCCAATGTACTGAGCGAACGTGTATTATTAGTTGGCTGTGGTAAAGAACGCGAGCTAGATGAGCGCCAGTACAAGCAAATTATCACCAAAACAATGAATACCTTGAACGAAACTGGTTCTATGGAAGCCGTTTGTTTCTTACCTGAGCTAAACGTTAAAGGCCGCGATACTTACTGGAAGATCCGCTTTGCCGTTGAAACAGCACGCGATAGTCGCTACCGTTTCGATCAGCTAAAAAGCAATAAAGAAGAAACCCGTCGTCCATTACGCAAAATGGTATTCAACGTTACTTCGCGTCGTGATTTACCAACAAGTGAAAAAGCCATTGCTCACGGTCTAGCTGTAGCAAGTGGTATGCGTCTATGTAAAGACGTAGCAAACATGCCGCCAAACATCTGTAATCCCGTTTACCTTGCTAATCAAGCACGCCAACTTGCTGATGACAGTGACAAGATCACAACACAGATTTTAGGTGAGCCTGAAATGAAAGAGTTAAAAATGGACTCTTACCTTGCAGTATCACAAGGTTCAGCTAATGAAGCTAAGATGTCGATTATTAATTATAAAGGTAATCCAGATCCTGACGCAAAACCGATTGTACTGATTGGTAAAGGTCTGACATTCGATTCAGGTGGTATTTCATTAAAACCAGGCTTAGGCATGGACGAAATGAAATATGATATGGGTGGTGCTGCAGGCGTACTTGGTGCGATGAAGTCACTTGCTAAGCTAAATTTACCACTTAACGTTATAGGTATTCTAGCGGGTTGTGAAAACATGCCGGGTAGCAATGCTTACCGTCCAGGTGACATCCTTACAACCATGTCAGGACAAACCGTTGAAGTACTTAATACCGATGCTGAAGGTCGTTTAGTATTATGTGACGTATTAACCTATGTTGAACGTTTTGATCCAGAACTTGTTATTGACGTCGCGACCTTAACGGGTGCGTGTGTTGTTGCACTTGGTCATCACATCACAGGTTTACTGTCTACGCATAACCCACTGGCACATGAATTATTAAATGCGTCTGATCAAGCCGCAGATAAAGCATGGCGTTTACCAATTACTGACGACTTCCAAGAACAAATTGAAAGTCCATTTGCTGATTTAGCGAACATTGGTGGCCCTGGTGGCGGTACGATCACTGCAGCCTGTTTCTTATCACGCTTTACTAAAAAGTATCACTGGGCGCATCTAGACATCGCTGGTACTGCTTGGGTAAGTGGTAAAAATAAAGGCTCAACGGGTCGTCCTGTACCAATGTTGACCCAGTTCTTGCTTAACCGTACAGAACGAAATGAAGTGCAACAAGCTGACGAAGCTTAATTAATTTCATATCATCAATATCCAAAGGGTCGCTGTAGCGGCCTTTTTTATTCGACTACTTATCTAAAAACCCACCTTATTAATCAACTTTAGTATGAAAAAATACTGAATTAAGGGTTTCTAAAATGGCTGTCACATAAAATTAGCGTATGGTAATAATCACACAAAAAGTATAACGATTTATACTAATACCATTAATAAGGATATTAAGGTTACATCATGATAAACATCGCTAGTATTTATGAAAAAATGGACAAGTACCACTTCGATTTTGAGTATTACCTTAATATCCATATACCAATGTCGATTGAGATATTATCAAATGCAGAAGGGTTTAAAGGCGTAAAAGTGGAACGCGGTATCGATATATCTAACACTATCGACTCAACTTATGTCGCAATGTGCCATTACTATTTCGATACCTTAGAAAATTTCATGGCTGCCTTTATTCCTCACGCCGAAAAATTACAAGATAATGTAAGACACTATACTAACATCGAACCAACAATTCAGATCAACGAGGTTGAGTTCGCCCTCTAACATCTCCCTCAACACAAGGAACAGACTTGGTTTAGTATTAATTCCCGCAAATAACACAAAACACAGTATTCCCGCCGACAACTCTATTTTTCATCACTACCCTTTGTGATACTATGTGCTGTTATACTTATAATTGGTAAATGACTCAGTCATTGGCGCAAAACTACAGATGAAAAAAGTCACTTTTTATATTATGCAAGAATCTAAAAATGGCGTTGCGGCGAGTATGCCCCAGCACCATGAACTTGCCTGTAAACTAGCTGGTGAGTTTTATCAGCAAGGACAACGCGTCTATATTCACACCAACGATGAATCGGCAGCCAATCAGGTTGACGAATACCTTTGGCAATTAGATGCGAGCAGTTTTGTACCACATAATTTACAAGGTGAAGGTCCACGTAATGGCGCGCCCGTTGAAATCGGTTTTCAACCGCCCCGTCATCGCTATCAGGTACTAATCAACCTGCACGACCAGACACCGCAATTTGCAGTCAACTTTAATCAGATTATCGATTTTGTACCGCATCAAGACGGGCTAAAACAACAAGCTCGAGAGCGTTACAAACATTATCGTCAAACAGGGTTACAACTGTTAACTGTGAACGCCGAATAATCAATCAACCATTGAGAATTAGAAAGCAGACCTATGGAAAAAATATACAATCCCCAAGCCATTGAGCAATCGCTTTACCAAAACTGGGAAGAGCAAGGTTACTTCAAGCCAAACGGCGATCTAACAAAAGATGCATACAGCATCATGATCCCACCGCCAAATGTTACTGGTAGCCTGCACATGGGTCATGCCTTCCAACAAACAATTATGGATGCGCTGACTCGTTATAAGCGCATGCAAGGTAACAATACGTTATGGCAAGTGGGTACCGATCACGCCGGTATCGCAACACAAATGGTTGTTGAACGTAAGATTGCAGCTGAAGAAGGTAAAACACGCCACGATTATGGCCGTGATGCATTCATCGACAAGATCTGGGATTGGAAAAACGAATCAGGCGGTAATATCACTCGTCAAATGCGTCGTTTAGGCACATCTGTAGATTGGGATCGCGAACGTTTTACGATGGATGACGGTCTGTCTGAAGCAGTAAAAGAAGTATTCGTACGTTTATTTAAAGAAGATCTAATTTACCGTGGCAAGCGCCTAGTAAACTGGGATCCAAAATTCCACACTGCCATTTCTGATCTAGAAGTAGAGAGCAAAGAAAAACAAGGCAGCATGTGGTACTTCCGCTATCCATTAGCAGACGGCGAAACAACTGCTGACGGTAAAGATTACATCGTTGTCGCAACCACACGTCCAGAAACAATGCTAGGTGACTCTGCGGTCGCAGTACACCCGAAAGACGAACGCTATGCAGCGCTTGTAGGCAAAGAAATTATTCTTCCTATCGTTGGCCGCCGCATCAAAATTGTTGCTGATGATTATGCTGACATGGAAAAAGGCACGGGTTGTGTAAAAATTACACCTGCTCATGACTTTAACGATTACGAAGTTGGTAAACGTAACAACTTAGTCATGTTCAACATCCTAACTGAAAATGCTGATATCCGTGAAGAAGCGGAAATCATCAACTCAGACGGCACAGAAAATACTGAACTAACCTTCACTATCCCTGCTGAATACCAAGGCATGGAGCGTTTTGCTGCTCGTAAAGCAATAGTTGCTAAGTTTGAAGAACTTGGCCTACTAGAAAAAATTGAACCACATACACTACAAGTACCTTACGGCGATCGTAGTGGCGTTGTGATTGAGCCACTACTAACAGACCAATGGTATGTAAGTGTTGGTCCAATGGCGAAAGTAGCAACTGACGCAGTAAAAGAGGGCGAAATTCAATTCGTACCAAAACAATACGAAAACATGTACTTCTCGTGGATGAACGACGTACAAGATTGGTGTATTTCACGTCAGCTTTGGTGGGGTCATCGTATTCCAGCTTGGTATGATAACGAAGGTAATGTATTCGTTGGTCGTGATGAAGCTGAAGTACGTGCAGAAAACAACTTAGGTCCAGAGATTGCATTACGTCAAGACGACGATGTACTCGATACTTGGTTCTCATCTGCGCTTTGGACATTCTCAACGCAAGGCTGGCCACAGCAAACACAAGATCTTAAAGTGTTCCACCCAAGTGATGTACTGGTAACAGGTTTCGACATCATCTTCTTCTGGGTTGCACGTATGATCATGATGACCATGCACTTCATCAAAGATGAAAACGGCAAGCCACAAGTACCATTCAAAACGGTTTATGTAACTGGTTTAGTACGTGATGAAGCTGGCGATAAAATGTCAAAATCAAAAGGTAACGTACTTGATCCACTAGACATGATCGACGGTATCGACCTTGAGTCGCTAGTACAAAAACGTACTGGTAACATGATGCAGCCACAACTTGCTAAGAAAATTGAAAAAGCAACGCGTAAAGAATTTGAAGGCGGCATTGAAGCTCACGGTACTGACGCACTACGTTTCACATTAGCAGCAATGGCATCGACTGGTCGTGACATTAACTGGGATATGAAGCGCCTTGACGGTTACCGTAACTTCTGTAACAAACTATGGAACGCAAGCCGTTACGTATTAATGAACACAGAAGAACATGATTGCGGCCAAAATGGCGGCGACATGGAATTCAGCCTAGCGGATCGTTGGATCCAAGGTCAATTCCAAGAAACCATCAAGACATACCGTGAAGCAGTTGATACTTACCGTCTCGATCTTGCTGCAAACATTGCTTACGAATTCACTTGGAACCAATTCTGTGATTGGTACTTAGAATTAACTAAGCCTGTATTCGCACACGGTACAGAAGCACAACTGCGTGCTACGCGTCATACGCTAGTAACAATCCTAGAAGAGTTACAACGTTTAATGCACCCTATCATGCCATTCATCACTGAAGAGATTTGGCAGCGTGTTGCACCACTTGCTGGTAAGCACACCGAAGGCGCAACAATCATGCTACAGGCATTCCCTGAATATGATGCGGCTAAAGTTGATGCACAATCAATGCAAGATCTTGAGTGGGTGAAACAATTCATTATCGCTATCCGTAACATCCGCGGCGAAATGGACATTAGCCCAAGCAAGCCAATCTCGATTTTGCTTAAAAATGTAGGCACTGAAGAACAACGTCGCCTAGACGAAAACCAACAGTTCCTTAGCTCACTAGCAAAACTAGAAGCAATCACATTACTTAACGAAAATGAAGAAGCACCAATCTCAGCAACATCACTATTAGGCAACATGGAAATCTTAATTCCAATGGCTGGCCTAATCGATAAAGATGCTGAAATTGCGCGTATCAACAAGCAAATGGAAAAAGTACAAAAAGACTTAGACCGTGTTGCAGGCAAACTAAACAACGAAAAATTCGTTGGTAAAGCGCCAGAAGCTGTTATCGCGAAAGAACGTGAGAAACAAGCGGAGTTTGAAAATACGATTGCTAAATTTAAAGCACAAAAAGCACGAATTGAATCGATCTAGTCGTTAAAATCGTACTTACCTATAAAGGGAGGGTTGAGTAATCAACCCTCCCTTTATTGTTTTTAAATACAACTAAATACTAAATCAACGTCACAATTATTTCTTCATATCTTGTAAAAACATTTCCATATCAGCACTTACGATGTAACATCTTTATTCGTAACAGTGTGTTGTTGTTATGGAAAACAACACCGCTTAACTATACATGTCGACACCAAGGAATGGAGTGATAGGTTATGGGCAGCAAGGAACCGCTAAATCACATATTAATTGCCGCTATTCAGCATTTACCCATAGGTATATTCTGGAAAGACATACATGGCCAATATCTCGGTTGCAATAAGCACTGCCTAGAATTATTCGATCTGCCTTCTGAACAGTTTATTATTGGGAAAACCGATGTTCAGCTAAAACCGGCATTCCAAGAAAAAAAACTTCCCAACGACGAGCTCTATCAAACCGACCAACAGGCGTTAAAATACGGCCGTAGTGTCATTGCAAAAAAAATGACCATGGAAACCATATACGGCGATGGTCAATATGAAATAACCAAGATCCCCCTTAAAAACAAAGCAGGTAAAATCACTGGTTTACTTGGCATTGCCGTGGATATCTCCAGTAAATGTCGCTCCGAGCAGAAGCTACAAGAAAAAACTGCATTACTGAATTCTATTTTTGATGCCCTTCCTGATTTCGTCATATACAAAGACATGCAAGGGCGAGTAATCGAATGCAACCGTACCGCGCTTAAATTCGCCAACAAGAAAAAATCCGATGTGATTGGTAAAACCATTGCACAATTATTGCCTGAAACAACAGCTAAATTAAGTCTCGATTATGATATCCAGCTCAAATCAAATTATAAAAGTGCCAACTACAAGATGGAGTTCACGCTCGAAGGCCGAGACATATACGTGGATGTACATAAGCACCCAGTCATTAAGAATAATGAATTAGTCGGGACGGTCAGCATATCTCGCGACCTTAAAGAACGCCGTATTACCTTACAAAAAATTGATAGATTAACAAAACACGACCAACTAACAAACCTATTAAACCGCGCCACATTCCTGAAAAAAATAGATAAAATAAAACCAGATTCTAAGTGGGGTATGCTACTCATCGATATCAAAAAGATGGGGTATATAAACAGCCATCACGGCACCGACATTGGGGATCAAGTAATTTTTTATGTCGGCGAGACGATTAAAAAAATAGCTCCTGAACATGCTTACTTAGCGCGAATTCAAGGTGATCGATTTTCGATTCTCAGTGATCAAGCCAGTTCCCCCCAACAACTTGATAATTTATGCAATACATTAACGAATAAGCTTAACAAAAAAATTGCTATTCAAGGACATGTGATAGATCTGGCTATTTGTATTGGCGCAGCCAATTACCCCGATAGTATTAAAAATACCAAACACCTGCTGACTTGCAGTGAGCAAGCCTTACAGCGCTCACGTAAACATCTTGGGCAAAGTTACAGCTTATTTGATCCCGTCTTAGAAGCCCATGCCGAAGCAGAGAGGCGACTGACAGAAGACTTAAAGTACGCCATACAGAAGAAGAACATCGACTTATATTACCAACCCATTATTGATAGTAAAACAAAAGTAGTATTGGGTGTTGAAGCGCTTGCGCGTTGGCATCACCCTGAACAAGGGCTTATTATGCCGATTAAATTCATTGCGCTAGCCGAAAAAAATAACTTAATTGGACAGCTTGGTGAAGTCGTATTAGAAAAAGCCTGTCAGCAATTAGCCCAATGGCGCGCCCACGATATCGATATCTTTATGGCCGTCAATTTGTCACCGATTCAATTTAATGATCCACAGCTCATCAATAAAATTAAACACTGTATCGACTATTACCAGATACCAGCACACCGACTCGAAATAGAAGTCACTGAAAGCGCCTTAATGGAATCAAACAAGACCGCAGACCAAATGCTAGAAGAATTAATAAAACTTGGCGTGCGTCTTTCTATTGATGATTTTGGCACAGGTTATTGTTCATTGTCTTATCTAAAAAATATGCCTGCACATAAAATAAAAATAGATAAATCCTTCGTCGATGAATTAGAAATCGATAAAACGACAACAGCAATAACACGCTCTGTGATCAGCTTAGCAAGAGAATTAAACATTACCGTAACAGCAGAAGGGATCGAAGAGCAATCACAAATGGAATGGCTACAAGCACAACAATGTGATCAACTTCAGGGGTATTTATTTAGTCGCCCGTTACCGAGCGACAAATTTTGTCTATGGTACAAAAAACATCATGCCACACACAATAATATGACTTATCTACAACACACAGAAACAACGCTGTCTATGCCAGTACTATAATGTAAGTGCTATGAGGCGTCTTCTTCGAAGTAAGTACCCCAACCATCATAAGTAACGTCTTGTTCGATAGACATTTTAAGTAACGCTTCGATATCACGCGTGATCGTATCGATATCAAGTTCAGTTTCAACAATACAATCGAATGCGAATACTGTTTGTCCGTCTTCAAGTTCAACTTCTTCTGGGTCTGATACATCGTAGCCCAGTTTAAATGCTGCAATAGCGGCTTTTTCTAACTGTGCAAAATCATCCCCAGCAAAGTGATGCTCAATTGAATACACAGCATCAGGATCACTGCCATCTTCTAATAAGTTATCAATGATCTCTTCAGCTTCGACTTTCAGCTCGGCAAATTCTTTTTCAAAATCCACTAGGTTAATCTCTTTAGTTATGATGTATGAAAGAATACTCTGGTTTTAATATTCATGCCATTAAATTATACCCAAAAAAAAATGCCAAACATAGGACTAGATAACACGGCAGCATTAAAATCAAGGTCATAATGCCGTAGGATAAATACTGGTAATAGTACCGCGATAGCGTAGCTTGAAAGAATTGTTACAACTCTTTCATATCTGTCTCGGCACTTAATTAAAACAATATTGTCTACATCTCAGATTGATATTGTGTCACATTACCCAAATACAGACATAAATGATTTGGTGTATTGTATAATGCATTAGAGCTAGAGATAGAGAAAGAAAAAGAGAAAGAGTTATTGTGATAAAAAAACGCATTGAAATCCCAAACCATCAAGCAGAATTAGCACTTTTTTCACGTAGGACAGCAGCTTCTTTTTTTATGATACTGCTAATGACTGCTGCTCTCTTAGTGAATTTATATCATTTACAAGTCTCTGGTTATCAAAGGTATACTGGTCGCGCGAATAACAACCGAATTAAGATTGTGCCAATAGCGCCCAACAGAGGGCTCATTTACGATCGTAACGGTGTGCTGTTAGCGAAGAATGTGCCTATTTATTCTCTTGAAATCATACCTGAAAAAATAAAGGATATAGAATCGACCTTAATTAAATTAAAAAATCTGCTTGGGTTAAGTGATAACGATATCATCGAATTTAAACAATCGATGAAGCAAACAAGGCACTTTAAATCCGTTACGTTTACAGCTCAGTTAACAGAAAAACAAGTGGCAATGTTTACCGTTCATCAACATCAATTTCCTGGCGTGTTCGTTGATGCTTTTCTTGAACGCTATTATCCGTATAAAGAAAATTTAACGCATATTTTGGGCTACGTAGCAAAAATTAATGATCGGGATATAAATCGATTAAAGCAACAACATAAATATAAGCAATATAAAGCGACGAGAACAATCGGTAAATTGGGTATTGAACGGTCTTATGAAGAGATTCTTCATGGCCAATCAGGCTTTGCTAAAGTCGAAGTTAATAGTCAAGGCAGAGTAATACGGACATTAGAAACAGTACCGCCAATTCCGGGTAAAGATATAAAACTGAATATAGACATTAACCTGCAGCTATATGCAAATAAATTACTTACCGAGAAAAAAATTGACCCTGCAACAGGAAAATCAATTCTGAAGCATAAACGTGGTGCCTTGGTGGTATTAGATCCGAGAGATGATTCGATTCTCGCGATGGTATCAAGTCCAAGCTATGATCCAAATTGGTTTGTTCATGGTATTTCATCTGCAAGGTATAAAGCCCTTTTATCTGATCCCGATAAACCTTTATTCAATCGCGTTACGTTAGGCGCTTACTCACCCGGTTCAACTGCTAAACCTATGATTGCAGCAGCAGCCTTAACCGAAGGGGTCATTACACCAGGCACAACAAGAAATGACTCTGGTTGGTGGCGGATCCCCAATACTAAAAGTCGAAAATGGCGTGATGATGTGCGCGGGGGTTTTGGTGAGGTTAATATTTACAAAGCGATAGAGAAATCGGTGAACACCTACTTTTACCCAATCGCCTTTGATATGGGCATTGACCGATTATCGGTCTGGATGAATAAATTTGGCTATGGTCTACCCTCAGGGATTGATATTAAAGAAGATAGCCGCGCTAATATGCCGACCAGAGAGTGGAAACGCGTTCATTACCATCAATCTTGGTATCAAGGTGATACTATCCCGATTGGCATTGGGCAAGGCTATTGGACGGCAACACCATTACAAATTGCAAAAGCGACATCCGTTATAGCCAATAAAGGCTTGGTACATAGACCCCATATCGTCAGAAGTATTGTTGAAAACGATGTTGAAACCGATGTTGCATTCAACGATTTTTCTAAAATGGGCAGTGTAAAACAAGAAACATGGAATATTGTGCAGGAAGGGATGCGACGTGTACTTGTGACAGGTACTGGTCGGCAAGCGTTTAGTCATATTTCATATGACGCAGCGGGAAAATCAGGCACAAGTCAGGTATTTGGTCTTGATCATGGAGAGAATTATAATGCCGAGGAATTAACTGAGCGTTTGAGAGACCATGCATTATTTACTGCATTTGCGCCACTAAAATCACCTAAAGTATTAGTTACCGCGGTTTTAGAAAATGGCGGCTGGGGCAGACGCGCGGCGCCAATGGTCAGAAAAATAATGGATTATGTGTTAATTAAACCGACACTGGATCCGCAATCGACACTTGGGCATAAGGCAAGTTAAATGAAAAAAACCTCCGTATTAAGCGGAGGTTTTATCGTAAAAATATGCCAAACCGATAATTTAGCAATAACAATACACTGATATTACGGTGTAAAGACCACTTTTACTGAGTCATCGACTTCTGACGAATCGATATAAGCAATTGCATTAGCATGTGATGCAACTTGGCTTTTGATCAGTGCTGATGAACCAATTGTCTTCGGCGGTTTACCTTTACCAGTAAATATTAAGCGTGACCAATAAGCTTGTAATTGTGAATCACTCTTACCAGTAACACTGTCGTGAAATTCACCGCGGATAAAACTACCTGCCGCTTGCTCAATCACTTCAGCTTTTGCGCCGTTTGGTAATTTTTTAGACTTACCCAAATATAATTTAGATACTTGTGATTTCGATAACGAGTCAGGGCCTGTTGGGTTAGCAATAACCACAACACCCGCTTGTGCAACACCAGATATCAATGCTGCTGTTAAGGCAACTTTAGCTAATAATTTCATCAGAGCTCTCCTTAAAATACTGCATCAAATGAAACTGTATAAACGATAGTGTCATCGAACTCATTAAGTGGTGACTGACCAGCTTTAAGGTTTGTGATTTGATGATGGCTATTTGCTTCTAAACCACCACTGCTATCACCAAAATCGCCAGCATAAGTAACATCAAGTTTTAATGCTAGGTTCGAGCTAATATCATAACGTGTACCTATGCTATAAGTCGTACGTTCCCAATTTAGTGATGCACTACCAACCGGGTCTAATGCTCTATCTGAATCATCGGTCGTTTTCAAATAAGAATAATTAACATAAGGCGTAAACGCATTAATACGATACCCTAATGTAATATACGCAGATTCAGTATCAGAATAACCGCCTTCAACTTTAGACATTGTATATTCAGAAATAGCTAAAAATGAGCCATTATCGTAGCTAATACCAACACCAGTAAATTGAGCTTTGTCATCTTCAAAGCTTTGTAATGAAGATAAATCTCCTCCCATGATCTTGCCAGATTTCAATTTACTTTGGAAATAAGTACCACGGAATACCCACTCTTCATAAGAAAGCGTCGCAGAAAAACCGAGCGTATTATCAAATTTAACATCCACACCTAATGGGTTATGCTCAGCATCATCGGTATCATGACCATAACTCGTCTGTAATGATAAACTTGCATCACCTAGGTCAGTATCATAAATAATATCGATACCATCATATGAACTTACTGGAACAATAGAGTAAACATCTGCCGGTGGATTAGCCCAAGGTTGTGCATAGCCCACTTCTAGATAATCAGAATACATGTACAGAGGTACGCGTAAGCGACCGATACGCGTAGTGAAACCATTATCAAATTCATGGCTTAAAAAAGCCCACTCCATCTCAGGTGTCCAATCATCCACACCACGAGAAACAAGTTGACCCACAATTTGAGTTTGCTCTGTTAGCGCAAAAGTACCTTGTAAACCAAGCTTGCTGCCTAATGAGAAATTAGGATCCGAAGTGTAACCTTCTACACCAGGACGGTTTCCGTAACCCGCATCATTATTCGCAACACCCATTTGGCCAGTGAAGAAACCATTAATAGACATGCGGTCAGATAACGAATCATAAGAACCCGCCTCTTGTAAGATCGCAAGTTCTTGTTCGAGCTGGGCAAGACGCTGTGCATCCGTTGTTGCCGCTATCGCAAATTGCGAAGCACAGGCAACGGCCAGCGGTAGCATTATAAATACTTTTTTCATCAAAACACTCCGTGTATTAAACATTTCATCCATATGGAATTTATCAGCTAGTCACCGTAAAACATATAAACTTACTATTAATCAATTCATTAGTATGACGGGATTGTTAATGGTTATCGAGTTTACTTGCGTGACATAGATCACACTGAGACAAGTTGTGATGAAATCATCAGTATTTAGGTTGAACTTATTGCGATTGACTTCTAAGGACAGCCAGAATCAGATAAAAAAATACCGTGCATAAAGCACGGTATTTAAAAATAAAAACATGAAATAAAGACGTTAAAGTTTGAATAGCACTTTAACAGAACTATCAACGTCAGCTTCATCAATATAACCAATCGCCGCAGAATTCGCTGCAACCTGATTTTTGATTAATGATGCCGAACCTAATGCTTTAGGCGGCTTACCTTTACCAGTAAACACAAGACGTGACCAATACGCTTGTAATTGAGATTCACTCTTGCCTGTTACCGCAGCATGAAATGCTTGACGCTCAGCACTGCCATTAGCACGCTCGAACACTTTAACTTTCTCACCATTCGGTAACCTTTTAGACTTACCTAAATACAGCTTAGAAATCTGTGATTTAGATAATGTATCAGGACCTGACGGATTAACAATAACAACCAATCCCGCTTGTGCAACACCAGAAAATAACGCTGTCGTAAGTACGATTTTAGCTAATAATTTCACTTTTACTTTCCTTAAAATACAGCGTCAAAAGAAACGGTATAAACGATAGTGTCATCGAATTCTTTCGTATTCGCATACGTTTTAGAATCAATGTTTGATGTTAACGCACCGCTCGTACCACCAAAATCACCCGCATAGGTTACATCTAGTTTTAATGCTAAATTAGCGCTAATATCATAACGCGTTCCGGCACTATAAGTCGTACGCTGCCAATTAAGTAACGCCATATCAGGAGGACTTCCTACACGCTTCTCATCATCCGTTGTTTTCAAATAAGAATAACTCACATACGGAGTGAAAGCCTCGAGGCGGTAACCTAGAGTAATATAAGCAGACTCAGTGTCCGCATACGTACCTTCTACTTTTGATATAGTATATTCTGAAATAGCAACTAACGAACCGTTGTCATAGCTAATACCGGCACCAACAAACTGAGCTTTATTCTTTTCGAATGCACCAAGTAAAGGCAATCCTGTATCTTTCGAATTTAAATCGGTTTGGAAATAAGTCCCGCGGAATACCCACTCCTCGTAACTCAAGGTTGCAGATAAACCAGCAATATCGCTGAAATCTACATCTTTTCCTACTGAATTATCTTCGCCCGATGAGCTGTCATTACCGTAACTTACTTGCAGCGCCAGTGTCGTATCACCCACATCGCGTTGATACGTAACATCAACACCATTAAATGAGCTAATAGGTGCAATGGTATAAACATCAGCAGGAGGTGTAGCCCAAGGTTGTGCATAGCCCACTTCTAAAAAGTCAGAATACATATATAGCGGTAAACGTAAACGACCCACACGCGCCAAGAAGCCGTTATCAAAATCGTGACTTAAAAAAGCCCATTCCATTTCAGGCGTCCAATCATCAGAGCCACGACCAACAATTTGAGCCACGACTTGGGTTTGATCTGAAATCGAAAATGTACCTTGCAGACCCAATTTACTACCGTCAGCAAAGTTTGGGTTAGTAGTGGCACTTTCAAAACCAGCATCATTATTAGCGGCAACCATTTTACCGGTAAAGAAGCCATTAATAGACATACGTTCGGCTAATGAATCATACTCATTTTGTTCTTGTAACATCGCAAGCTTTTGTTCAACTTGCGCTAGGCGCTCTGCATCCGTCGCTGCATGAGCAAATTGCGTTGCACAAACGACAGCCAGTGGTAACAACGTAAATACTTTTTTCATCCATCTATCCTAGGTATATAACGAATATAAATGACTTACCCACCCCATAATAAAAATGTATAAAGATGAATATAGCCATTTCAAACAATAACTTACACCAAGGTAACAGAGAACACAGGAGCGGTGACACCCGCTTACAAAAATGCTGGATAATCACTCTAAACATATGCTATACGCATATAAAACAAACAGGAAGTTAACGGGATAGCACTAGATGAGTCGAGTAATTGAACGCGACCTAGCTACTCTGCGGAGGCATAAACATAGGCATAGGTATTAGGTATTAGGTATTAGGTATAGAATTGCGCAACTGAAATACAAGCAGCTAAAGATAGTTCTCGGTGGTGTTCTGTAATAGGGTTGATCTAATTGTTGATACTGTTTTTGATAAAACGTTTGAGCCGTTGATAGCAATTTGCTTGCCCATAAAATTTCTCTCCTTAGAAATTTCGTGTAACAAGCAAATTGTAGTTACTCACTACACACTAAATTGATTTGTAGCTTGCCTTAAATGTTGTGTTGCAACCTCGATAGCACGTGTTATGTCGTCAAGCACCACGGTATCTTGAGATACTTGCGTTGCTATCGCATGGGTTTCATCAATATAACCATTTATCAATTTGCTGGTTTGCGCTTGCTCTTCTGTCGCCGACGCAATTTGCTCGTTGACGACGTTAATCGCGTCAACTTTACCCGAGATACTGCTAAGAGAGTCACTCGCACTCGATGATTGCTCTACGCCCATCTCCGCTTTACTCATCCCACGTTGCATCGCTTCCACAGCACCTCGTGAAGCACGTTGCAACTCTTCCAGTACTTGTTGGATCTCTTGGGTTGAGTCTTGTGTACGAGAGGCTAAAGTTCGAACTTCATCAGCAACGACAGCAAAACCACGTCCTTGTTCGCCCGCACGCGCCGCTTCAATGGCTGCATTTAATGCTAACAGATTGGTCTGATCGGCGATACCACGGATAGTATCGAGAATAACACCTACATTGCTCGTATGAGAGTCTAATTCATCAATCACTTTTGATGCTGTTTTTACCTCATTAGCTAGGTCATGTATGGCTTCAATAGTCTTCTCGACAACCACTGTTCCAGTCTCCGCTTCCTTGTTTGCACTATTTGCTTCCAAAGAAGCATTAGATGCATAATCAGCAATATGCCTGACAGTATCAAACATTTCGTTCATCGAGCGAGAGACCTGATCAATCGACTTACTTTGCTCTTGAATTCGAGATTTAGACGTGCAGCTTGATGTCGCTAATTGCGTCGACACTTGTGATAACGAATCAATAGATTGGATAGTTTCGGAGATACTGCCATGCAGCTTATTCAGGAACTGATTAAACCAATGCACTAGGTCACCAATTTCATCTTTATTGGTGTAATCAATACGTATTGTCAGATCACCATCACCTTGTGCGATCTCTTTTAAAGAATCAGATACTTTACGAATGCTACCCGTAATAGACACAGTCAACCAATAACACACTGCAAGCACTAAAATAATAACGCCAACACCCAATAAAATACCTTTATTACGGCTGCTATCTGAGCTTTCTAATGAGGTATCAATTAACGCGGTAAAGTCAGATTGGCTGTCTTGTTTAAATTGATCCAGCTCCGCCAATAATTTTTCTAATTTAAGACTATTCCTCTCTGCTAATACAGATAAACTATCAATAGAAATCGAGCCACTAATCAAGCCATTAGCCAAATATTTAGCTGATTTGTAATATTCAGCAGCTTCATTTTTAATTAATAATAATTCACGATTTTTGTCGGGATGGATCGAATTAATTAGATCTAGTTGTGCAATCAGATCAACATAAACATCGTCTGCACTCAGCAGCATATCTTCATCGCCAATCGTGACCGATGTTTCAATTGCTTGCGTTAATTCAGCAATTTTACTGTTACTAATCGTGGCGGCTTCAAGTACTGGATAATAAATAGCAGACAGTTGTGATAAACGTTCTTTGTTTTCTTTTACAACGAGGATATTCGCGAAAAGATAAGTTAAAAAACTAACGACAACAACCGCCGAAAGAATGCCGATTTTATGCTTGATTTTTAGTTGGGTTGATAGTCCCATTTAATACCTCTGTAGCGTTTACAAGTTAGTTTGATAGTATTATTACAATACCAATCCCGTCCCTCTGATCTAACTTATAGATCGGACAACGTCCTTAGAATCCTAATAGCTTATCGGCCTCATAATCAAAATCATGACCATTTTTTGGATCTTTATCTTATTAAACCATTCGCATTAGTGTTTTCATACTACCTGAATAAACTAGCCCAAACGAGAGGCATTAGTTAATAAATAACCAGCACTTACAAATCATACAAAAAAAGCCTATTATATAAATAATAATAGGCTTTTTAACTCTTTAATCTTTTTAAATCAATAAATTATACTTTCGGCACTAACTTGAGCGCAGCTTCAACAACATCAACACCAGCGCCTTTTTTATGTCCTTGTTCACTCAAGTAACGTTTCCACGCTCTCGCACCAGGCTGACCAAGGAATAACCCCAGTATATGACGATAAATATGCGTTAGGCTCCCGCCATTACGAATATGATTATCAATATACGGTAGCATCATTTCAGCATAATCATGACGACTATAAGTCGACTTCTCAGCACCGTAAACAAGTTCATCGACTTGGCTCAATAAATAAGGATTATGGTACGCTTCACGCCCCATCATCACACCATCAATATGCGTAAGGTGCGATTCTGTCTCTGCTAACGTTTTAACGCCACCGTTAATCGCAATAAACAATCCCGGAAAATCCTGCTTAATATCGTAAACACGTTGATAATTAAGTTCTGGGATCTCACGGTTTTCTTTCGGGCTTAAGCCACTTAACCAAGCTTTACGGGCATGCAACGTAAAATCCTTACAACCCGTTGCCGCGACTGTATCAATAAATGTTTGTAAAAATTCATACGAATCTTGCTCGTCAATACCAATACGAGTTTTAACGGTAATTGGAATATCTACCACGTCTTGCATTGCTTTAACACAATCCGCCACCAGCATAGGTTCCGCCATTAGACAGGCACCAAATTTACCACTTTGAACGCGATCAGACGGACAACCCACGTTCAGATTAATTTCGTCATAACCACGTTCTTGTGCCAGTTTCGCGCTTTGCGCCAAATCTAACGGATTACTGCCACCTAACTGCAAAGACACAGGGTGCTCTTCTTGGTTATAGGCCAGATAATCACCTCGACCGTGAATGATTGCACCGGTTGTCACCATTTCAGTATACAGTAAGGTGTTTTTGGTCAGTAGGCGATGAAAGTAACGACAATGACGGTCTGTCCAATCCAACATAGGGGCAATCGAAAAACGTCCAGGGGCATGAACACTGGTGGTAACTGGCTTTGTCATTGCTTTATCTCTTATCTCGGTGCGCATCGCGCTAAATTACGTTAAATTGCTTTTAAATTCGTGCAGCAGCGTGGCAACTACGACGAAAAACAAGGGGGCGATCATACACCTTGCGCGCTTCACTTTCAAAAATAAAGATCTTGTTCAACGATGGCACCACACCACAAACTCGCTTTAGCTTAAAGCAGCGCGAGTGCTCTGATAAAAACAGTACCTTTCACGACTCAATTATAAACTTAGCCACCACTAATTTATGAATACGTTAACCAACCCAACGAAATACACTGAAAACCACTATAAAGATCGCTTGCTTTGCTATTTTTAGTATATTGCAATTAGAAAAGCCCTCCTAGTGTGTTAGCATTATCCTTTCTCAGCTACTTGAATGATCCCTATGACAGATTCAGCGAACAATTTACTCTACAGAGCACAACAACTCTGTATTACCCGTGCCGTTCGCTTCACCCCAATTAGGCAGCAAATTTTTCTGTTAATGGCACAGCACAACGCCATGATTAGTGCTTATGATCTGCTTGCTCAATTGCAGCTGTTAGAACCAAACGCAAAACCACCGACCGTCTATCGCGCACTCGATTTTCTACTCGAAGAAGGTTTTATTCATAAGATAGAATCGAGTAATGCATTTATTCTGTGCCCACATTTTGGTGAAAAACACCCTTCTCAACTACTTTTATGTAAGAGTTGTGGTGGTGTTATTGAATTACACAATGCAGAAATAGAAGAGTTACTACAATCACTTGCCGATGAGCATGGTTTTGCAATTACGACTAAGACAGTCGAAGCACACGGTATCTGTGCTGATTGCCGTGAATAATTAAATTTTCAGGAACAACAAACTATGCGTGTAGAGTTTATCAATCCATTTATCTCATCTTTATTAAATGTATTAAATACCATGGCACAAGTGGAATTAACACCCGGTAAGCCAAGACTCAAAAAAGATGACAAAGCCAAAGGTGATATTACTGGCATCATGGGAATGATGTCAACGCAAGCAAAAGGCTCATTTTCACTTACCTTTGATGAGTCATTAGCCTTAGCGATTATGAATAATATGCTGGGTGAGAAACCCGCTAAAATTGACGCTGAAGTCATTGATATGGTAGGTGAGATCACCAACATGGTAACAGGTGGTGCAAAGCGTATTTTAGCTGATAAAGGCTTTGATTTTGATATGTCGACACCGATTGTGGTGTCAGGTAAAGGACATACAGTTACTCACAAAGCAGAAGGGCCTAAATTGTTGCTGCCACTAACCAGTGCATTCGGTAGTGCGTCTATTGAGATATGCTTTGATAGCTAATTCAACTTAAACGTTATTAAAAAAATCATTCAATACTAAAAAGCCAATCTCACTGAGATTGGCTTTTTTATTAGACTTAATTTTTACTTAATACGTTAAGTGAAAATTATAGGCCTTTAGCATTTTTGCTTAGGTATTTAGCAACGCCTTCAGGTGATGCTTCCATAGCTTCTTTACCAGCTTCCCATTGTGCAGGACAAACTTCACCGTTTTTCTCGTGGAAGTTTAGTGCATCAACCATACGTAGCATTTCATCGATGTTACGGCCTAATGGAAGGTCGTTAACAACTTGGTGACGAACAACGCCGTTTGTGTCGATTAGGAAAGAACCACGGAAAGCCACACCAGCTTCTGGATGTTCAACACCATATGCTTGACAAATATCGTGTTTAACGTCTGCTACTAGTGGGTATTTAACTGGACCGATACCGCCATCTTCAACAGAAGTGTTACGCCATGCGTTGTGGCTGAATTGTGAATCGATTGAAACACCGATAACTTCAACACCACGTTTTTGGAAATCTTCTAGACGGTGATCAAAAGCGATTAGCTCTGATGGGCAAACAAATGTGAAATCAAGTGGATAGAAAAATACAACCGCTGATTTACCTTTAGTGAATTCAGCAAAGTTAAAGCTATCAACGATTTCGCCGTTACCTAGTACTGCTGCAGCTGTAAAGTCTGGTGCTTGACGTCCTACTAAAACCATTTTAATCTCCTAAATTAATTAAATATTTGCTT
>Ga0209291_1001620_pt1 | contig 19716 bp, 17 predicted proteins | sample GOMGulsemesocosm_FD_184633 | JGI IMG/M metagenome (GOLD analysis project Ga0209291, IMG submission 184633) | Methane-oxidizing microbial communities from mesocosms in the Gulf of Mexico - GOM9B Gulf of Mexico (SPAdes) (version 2) | ecosystem: Environmental > Aquatic > Marine > Cold seeps...
ATGGGGTAACTACTAATCCGTCATTAATGGCGAAGGAAGGGATAACTGGGACAAATAACATTTTAAAACACTATGTAAATATTTGTAACTTAGTTGATGGTGATGTGAGTGCAGAAGTTATTTCAACGGATTATGAAGGAATGATTAGAGAAGGGGAGGCACTAGCAGAACTACATGAGCAAATTGTGATAAAATTACCAATGATTAAAGATGGTGTTCGTGCAGCAAAATATTTTAGTGACAGAGGAGTTAAAACTAATGTAACCTTAGTCTTTTCTGCAGGTCAGGCATTATTAGCAGCTAAAGCAGGAGCTACTTATGTATCCCCATTTATTGGACGATTAGATGATATTTCTACTGATGGGTTGAATTTAATTGATGAAATAAGAACAATTTTTGATAATTACGGATACCATACTCAAATTTTAGCGGCATCTGTACGTCACACTATGCATATTGTAGATTGCGCTAAAATTGGTGCTGATGTAATGACTGGCCCATTAAGTGTTATTGAAGGTTTGTTAAAACATCCTTTAACCGATATTGGCTTGGCTAAATTTTTAGCTGATTATGAAAAAGGCAACAAGTAATAAATTTAATAATTTAGAGGCATAAAAAAGGTTCAACTTAACTGTTGAACCTTTTTTATGTTTTTTTTAGCAAACTCTAACCTCTTAAAATTCCTTTTTAATTCTATCTAAATCTCGTTTATTGTCACGATCCTTTAAGGTGTTTCTTTTGTCGTGCAACTTCTTTCCTTTACACAAAGCTATTTTAAGTTTTGCTAAGCCTTTGTCGTTTAAATACAAACGTAACGGAATAATGGTTAAACCAGTATTTTTAACTTCTTTGTTAAGCTTTTTTAGCTCTTTTTTATTTAGTAATAGCTTGCGTTCTCTTCTCGTTTGATGATTGTAGTAAGAAGCATGAGTGTATTCATCAACATACATGTTTATGACAAATAATTCAGCTCGATCATTAAATTCACAAAAGCCTTCTGAAATGGTAGCCTTTCCTTCTCGGATAGATTTAATTTCGGTACCTACTAACATTATTCCTGCATCATAAGTATCCAAAATTTCATATTCAAATTTGGCCTTCTTATTCTTTATGTTTATTATTTTTTGCTTCTTCACAAGAACAAAAATAGAATTTGTTTTAAAAGAATAGCCTATCTGACTTACTTTTTTAATCTAAAATAAAATAAACATCATTTTCAGGTGTAATAATGTAAGTATTATTATTATTATTATTATCCTTAATTATAAATATTAATAGCTGTTCTCTTGCTTTTTTTGCCAATAAACGTATACTTCCCTGAGAGTTAAATTTCACCTTATATTGGTGTTCGAACTTCTCTATGGATAAAATAATATTTGCGTAAGTATCAAAGTCGGGTATTTCAGAATAGGAATTAATTACATACCAATTACAATTAGTGTCTTTTAGGTAGTCAATTGACAACCCAATATCAAGTGTTTTTAAATGATTAATAACGGGGTTGTTTTCAAAGAAAAAGAAAGAGCGCTTTGGAGTCTGAAAGGAAAGAATTGTATTGGCCTTAAATATAATATCATCACTGTTATTAAGAATATCACTATACATTCCGGATGGGATGTCAATAGCTATTTTGATGCAATCATATGCGTTTAGTTGCTGTACAAGTGTAGCGTATATACCTGTTAATGGTCGTGATAATCCAGATCCGAATAGAGCATCAATAATAATGTCATTTTTATTGATTTCAGGAAGTTTAATCTCTTTTATGTCAGGATACTGAATAACTTCTGTAAGTCTATTAAGGTTTTTAGTACAATCAAGAGAAAGCTTATTTTTTGGATTGATTAGATAAGGGGTAATCTGATAGCCTTTGGCTTGAAGTAGCCTACAAATTGCTAGTCCATCGCCACCATTATTTCCAGGACCACAGAATATATAAATGTGTTGCGTTGCAGTATACTGTTTCACAAACCAATTCACAAAAGCATTGGACGCACGTTCCATTAAATTTAGCGATGAAATAGGCTCATTCGCTATAGTATAATTATCCCAAGCTTTAATTTGTGATGCGGTGAATAGTTTTTGCATAACACACTTCGTTAAAAAGAATTGTTATACAATTTAAGCTTTTTTTACTTCTTATAAAAAGGAATAAAATAACTTACCGTATAACCAAACCCAACTCCCCATTTTGAGTCTTCTACAGTTTTTCCAAAACCTGGGATATACAAATTAGCAAAATTATCAGGTGCTGCATTTCCTATATAATTTTTAAGTTGCACATTGATACCTAAGTATAGATTATTGAAAATTTCAGCTTTTATACCCACAATTAACTCTACCCAATGTGTAGTTGAATTGTCGTAATTTATAGAGTCGTTAATTAACCTGTTTTCATCCCAATAGGAATCAGTATTTAAAATACTGTGACTGTTTAAAGTATGTTTGTAAGAACTTAATCCATAACGTAGACCAACAAATATGGCGTTTTCCATATCCAACCAGTTTTTATAAGCATTATAGTCAACACCAATTTTAAAATAACTCCCTTCGGTAGTAAAGTTTACTTGAGTTTCATCGATAGTACGTTTTTCATTTCCAAATTCTCCAGCGAAGGAATACTTCTTTGCAAATTTATAATCAGCATTTATTTCAAAAGCGGTATAATCTTTTATGACTGCTGTTTTTACTAGTTTTGAAATATCTGTACCAACTCGTAATCCAAATTTATGTGTTTTTGAGCTGTCTTTTACTACTTCTTCCTGTGCAAAGCTAGCAAAGGTTATGAATAGACTAATGAAAAATATGTATGTGCGCATTGTCTTCGTTTTCAATTTTAGTATTTACAACATTTGAGTCTAAAATCCACCTGTCAGTATCTGGTCCAAGACCAAAATTTACATCATTAAAGATGTTTTTGAATCCACAAGCTTTGGATATAAATAATTCTTCATTTACGTAATTTAGTATAATTACATCTTCATTCCCTGTAGGAGTATCGTCACTGGTATCATTAGGGGTACCACCGTCATCTATAGCATAGTCTTTTTTTAGTATAAAGGATGTATTGTTTGGTATGGTTCGTAAAGGAATAGCAATAGAATCTCTAGTACTCACGATACCATCACTTATTAAGTCTCCATTATCTAGTATACCTATAATTAATAAATCGGTTACTTCTTTTGGAGTATCTTGATTGTAATAGTCGTAAAACCTAATTACTAAATGTGCCGTGTCCGCGTTAGGAGTAGTGCATATGTCATCTTTTTCACAGCTAATAGTGAGTAGTAAAAAGAATAGTATAGTTATTATTTTTTTCATATTTTTCTGTATTCTAAGTGAACAAAAATAGCAGTATTTTAATGTATTCGCTTAAAAATGGTATTAAAGTTTATATAAAAATGAACCTTTCTGTAAATTTTGCGTCTATAGAGTAACAAGTATGAACAAATCAAAAGAAATATCAGATGCTGAATTGGTGATACAATACCAATCAGGAGATAAAAAAGCTCTGATTACATTGGTTATCCGCTGGCATAAAAATTTTTGTTCTCATGCCTATTGGTATACTAAAGATGCTGAATTATCAAAGGATATTGTTCAAGAAAGTTGGACAGTTATTATTGATAAAATGAAAGCACTTAGAAAAGCTGATAAATTTGGGAGTTGGGGATTAAGTATTGTTACTAGAAAGGCGATTGATAGTATTAGAGAGCAAAACAAATACCGAAAATTAGATACCTATACAGAAGCTAATTTGGTTGAAGAGGAACAAATTAATACGTCATCACTACATAATTTAGTTTTAAAAGAAATTAAGGCATTACCAAATGAGCAACAAATAGTGTTAAAGATGTTTTATGTAGAAGGGTATAAGATTAATCAAATTGCGAAGCTTTTAAACATTGCCAAGGGTACTGTAAAGTCGAGGTTATTTACGGCAAGAGAAAAATTAAAAACAATACTTAAAGAAAGAAAAGATAATTAGTAACCAGTTTCCGTTTTCACGGAAACCATAAAATAGATTTTATTATGAAAGATAATATGGAAGAAATAGACAAGTTAATTAAAGATACACTTACAACGGAAGAGGCTAAGTTTTATGATGAGTTAGAGGAGCAGAACCTAATGGGGATGGTTAGTGGCTTGTTTAAAGGAAAGCTAAAATGGATATTGATATTAATGAATGTAGTTAATATAATTGCTTTTGTAGGTTTTATTTACTGTACTGTACAATTTGTGAATACAGATATAACTAATGAATTAATTAAATGGGGAGTCTTTGGAGTGGTACTTTTAATGATGATTTCAATGTTAAAATTGTTTGCTTGGATGCAAATGGATAAAAACGCATTACTTCGTGAAATAAAGCGATTAGAGTTACAAATATCAGCCTTATCAAGTAAATTACCATAAGCATTTGCTTGCTAAATAATCGTTATGAATGGGGGGATTAGGTATGATATGCTTTAAAAATCGATTTGTTTTTAGTAAATTGCGAAACTTTCAGGGATGATTTCTCTCCCACGCTGAATTTTCGATGTTCTTTCGAAAGGATAAAGGTACAGAAGGAATGGTTATTTTATTTATCTTAAATTATTTAAAAAATGGCTGTTTTAGAACAAGTAACGTCACAACAAGCAATTGAATTAGAGGACAAGCATGGTGCTCACAACTACCACCCATTACCAGTAGTATTAACTAAAGGTGAAGGAGTTTATGTGTGGGATGTAGAAGGAAAAAAATACTACGATTTCTTATCGGCGTATTCTGCAGTAAACCAAGGACACTGTCACCCGAAAATTGTAGGAGCAATGGTAGCTCAAGCACAACAATTAACATTAACTTCTAGAGCATTTTACAATGATGTGTTAGGGAAGTATGAAAAATATGCTACTGAACTTTTTGGTTTCGATAAATTGTTACCAATGAATACAGGAGCGGAGGCTGTTGAAACTGCATTAAAATTATGTAGAAAATGGGCTTATGAAGTAAAAGGAATTGATGAAAACGAAGCTGAAATAATAGTATGTGAAAATAACTTCCACGGAAGAACTACAACGATTATTTCTTTTTCTAACGATCCTGTTGCCAGAAAGAATTTTGGTCCTTATACAAAAGGGTTTATTAAAATTGAGTATGACAACTTAAAAGCTTTAGAAGAAGTTTTAGCAAACAATAAAAATATTGCTGGATTCATGGTAGAACCTATTCAAGGGGAAGCTGGAGTTTATGTACCACAAGAAGGGTATTTAGCAGGTGTAAAAGCATTGTGTAATAAATACAATGTATTGTTTATTGCTGATGAGGTTCAAACAGGTATTGCGCGTACTGGAAAATTAGTTTGTGTAGATCATGAAGATGCTAAACCAGATGTTTTAATACTAGGAAAAGCAATAAGTGGTGGAGTATATCCTGTATCTGCAGTATTGGCTAATAACAACATTATGGATGTTATTAAACCAGGAAATCATGGTAGTACTTTTGGAGGTAATCCAGTTGCTGCTGCTGTAGCTGTTGCAGCTTTAGAAGTTGTAAGAGAAGAAAAATTAGCTGAAAACGCTGAGGAATTAGGGCAATTATTTAGAGCTGAAATGAATAAATTTATTGCAACTAGTCCTATTGTTAATTTAGTAAGAGGAAAAGGGTTGTTAAATGCAATTATCATTAACGATTCAGAAGATAGTGATACCGCTTGGAACATTTGCATGAAGTTACGTGATAACGGATTATTAGCGAAACCAACTCACGGTAACATTATCCGTTTTGCACCACCTTTAGTAATGAACAGAGAGCAGTTATTAGATTGTGTATCTATTATTACAAAAACCTTAAAAGAGTTTGAATAGTAGATAGCATTGCTATTTTTAGTATAAAAAAAGCCACTCAAATGAGTGGCTTTTTTAGTTATAGATTTATGTAAATCTTATTTTCGTGCAGTTAATTGTACAATTTCTACAATAACATCAATTGCTTTTTTAATACTTTCAACAGGTACATATTCATAACGTCCGTGGAAGTTATGTCCACCTGCAAATATATTCGGGCAAGGTAATCCCATATATGATAATTGTGAGCCATCAGTACCACCTCTAATTGGTTTAATTAATGGTTTAATACCTAAGTTTTTCATTGCTTCTTCAGCAATATCAACAATATGCATTACCGGTACAACCTTTTCTTTCATGTTAAAGTACTGGTCGCTGATTTCTGTCTCAACTGTTCCGGCACCGTGTTTCTCATTTAAATCGGTAGTTATTTTTTCCAATAACGCTTTACGTTCTTGAAATTTATCCATGTCATGATCCCTAACAATCAATCCAATGTTAGTTTCTTCAACTTTTCCTTCAATCCCATATAAGTGAAAGAATCCTTCATAATCAGAAGTCTTTTCAGGAACTTCTTGTTCAGGTAACGCAGCAATAAATTCGTTAGCAATTAACATAGAGTTAATTAGTTTTCCCTTAGCATAACCAGGGTGAACAATTTTACCATTTACTTTAATTTTAGCACCTGCAGCGTTAAAGTTTTCGTATTCTAACTCACCAACTTGGCTACCATCCATGGTATATGCCCAGTCAGCAGCAAATTTTTCAACATCAAATTTATGAGCACCTCTACCAATTTCTTCATCTGGAGTAAATCCTACACGAATTTTACCGTGCTTGATTTCTGGATTGTTAATTAGGTGTTCCATAGCACACATAATTTCTGTTACACCAGCTTTATCGTCGGCTCCTAGTAATGTTGTACCATCAGTAGTAATTAATGTCTGTCCTTTATACATCAATAAGTCTTCAAAATAATCTGGAGATAAAACAATGTTTTCATCTCTATTTAAAAGAATATCCTTACCATCATAATTAGGTACAATCTGTGGTTTTACGTTAGCTCCAGTATAATCAGGAGTTGTATCAAAATGAGCAACAAAACCGATTGTTGGGACGTCATGGTCTACATTACTAGGTAACGTAGCCATAATATAAGCATGCTTATCTATGGTAACATCTTCCATTCCCATAGCTTTTAATTCATCAACCAATTTATTGGCTAAGTCCCATTGTTTTTCGGTACTTGGACAAGTATCTGAATTTGGATCTGATTCGGTATCAATAGTTACGTAACTGATAAAACGGTCTATAATATGTTGCATGCTGTAAATTTTTTTACGAAAATAATCGTATTTATTTAAATAACATAATTTGCTTGTCGTAAAAGCATCATTTTAAACTCTAAATTATATGTTAATTTAATTGTCATGAGTTTTTTTTGTAGTAATTTTCAGAAAACAATTGCTAAGAATCTATGAAAACAGTTTCGGAATTATTAAACATATTAAGGCTTGATCAACTTTCAGAGCTCAGTTTTAAAGGAGTGAATGAAACTGTAGGAACACCAACAGTGTTTGGTGGTCAGGTATTGGCACAATCTATCAATGCAGCGTATAATACGATAACAAACGGTAGGGTTTTACATTCATTACATTCGTATTTTTTAGAACCAGGAAATTTGAACTTACCTATAACATTTGATGTTGCTGTAATGCGTGATGGAGGTAGTTTTTCTACTCGAAGAGTAACTGCTAAACAGGGTGATTCCGTAATTTTTATTTTAGCTGCTTCATTTCATAAAGTAGAAGAAGGGTATGAGCATCAAGTTGCCATGAAATCAGATATCAAACAACCAGAAGAATTGTTAAGTTGGACAGATATGTTGAATCAGTTTGGTGATTTTTTACCTGAACCAGTAAAAGTTTTTTTAGAAATACCTCGACCAATTTCTTTTAAGCCTACAAAAATTGTGAATCCATTAGAAAAAAAGGATCTACCTCCGTATTCAGATGTATGGTTTAAGTTTAAATGTGCGAAGGAAGAATTCTCTTTAGCAGAAAAGCAACAAATGCTTACCTATGTTTCCGATTATAATATTTTAACAACAGCATTAAATATTCATGCTAGTAAAGCACATTTTGGAAATACGCAAATGGCAAGTTTGGATCATTCCATGTGGTTTTTCAGAGATTTTGATATAGATGATTGGTTGTTATTCTCTATAGATGTACCAAGTACTCATGGGGCAAGAGGTTTTTCAAGAGGAAATATTTATACTCGTGACGGAAAATTAGTAGCTTCAGTTACTCAAGAAGGCCTAATGAGGCCGTTGAAGAAGTAGTAGTTTCTTGTGTGATTTCTTCTATAAGTCGAAATGACATCAATTTCTTATAAATTCTGTATATGTGAAATAGTCATTTAGAAACGTAGCGTAGTGTAGTGAGAAATTACATACTAAAAAGAACAAATGAGGTTTTATAAATGTTTTAGATATAAACGTGAATGGAGGCTAGTAACTTCGGTAACTCAAGAAGGGGCAATGAGGGAAATTCTATAGTTTATTTACTTGGTTATATGTTTGTTCAATAAGAAAATTCAGTTTTGTCAAACTAATGATTTAATTGTAAGTTTACACGAAATAACTAACTTACTTCTTAATGAAAAAATATTACTTTTTATTACTTGCTATTTGTGCAGCAAATTTTATACAAGCACAAATTGTAAATATTCCAGACGCTAATTTTAAGAATGCTTTATTAAACCATTCACCAGTTATTGATACGAGCGGTGATGGTGAAATTCAAGAAGGTGAGGCAGTTGTAGTTACTTTTTTATATGTGAATTATAAAAGTATTAGTTCACTAGAAGGTATTCAGTACTTTACAGGATTAACAGTACTATATTGTAATAATAATCAATTAACGAGTTTAGATTTGAGTACGAATATAGCTTTAACAGAACTAAATTGCATTAATAATCAATTAACGAATTTAGATTTGAGTACGAATACAGGATTAACAGTACTAAATTGTAGTGGTAATCAATTAGCGAGTTTAGATGTGAGTACGAATATAGTTTTAACAGATTTACGTTGCTATAATAATCAATTAGCGAGTTTAGATTTGAGTACGAATATAGCTTTAACAGATTTACATTGCTATGGTAATCAATTAGCGAGTTTAGATGTGAGTACGAATATAGCTTTAATAGATTTACGTTGTAGTGGTAATCAATTAGCGAGTTTAGATTTGAGTACGAATACAGTTTTAACAAATTTGCGTTGTTTTAATAATCAATTAACGAGTTTAGATTTGGGTACAAATACAGGGTTATCAGAACTATATTGTTATTCCAACCAACTAACAAATTTAGATATTAGTACTTATGTAGCTTTGACTTTATTAGATTGTAGATACAACCAATTAATGAGTTTAGATTTGAGTGAAAATATAGCTTTAGAAGATTTACATTGTAATAATAACCAGTTGGTTAGTTTAGATTTGAGTGCGAATATAGCTTTAACAGATTTAGATTGTGGAAGTAATCAATTAACAAATTTAGATTTAAAAAATGGCTCTTTAATATCAAGTTATTTTAGTTTTTCGAATAATATAAATTTAACTTTTGTTTGTGCAGATGAAGAGGATTTACAACTTTTGCAATCTAAAATAGATGCGTATGGGTATACAAACTGTACAGTAAATAGTTATTGTTCATTTACTCCAGGGGGAATATTTTACGAGGTTTCGGGTGAAGTAAAATTAGACGTGAATACAAATGGTTGTGATGCTGGAGATAGTGGATATAACTTTTTACAATATAATATAAATGATGGTACAACTTCTGGAGCATATATAGGTAATGCAACTGGTCAATATACTATTCCAATAAATGCAGGAAATTATACTATAACCCCTCAATTAGAAAATCCTAGCTATTTTATAGTTTCTCCAGCCAGTATTACAGTAGATTTCCCAACAGATATAAGCCCATACAATCAAGATTTTTGTGTAACACTAAGTGGAGTACATAACGATGTAGAAATAAATATTTTACCAATAAATCAAGCTAGTCCAGGTTTTGATGCTAATTATAAGTTGTTTTATAAAAATAAAGGCACTACTGCATTGTCTGGTTCTGTAGATTTTAACTTTAATGATAATGTGCTAGATTTTGTTTCAGCCATTCCAATAGAAGATGTTCAAAATACAGGTGCTTTAACTTGGAATTACACCAATTTACAGCCGTTTGAAACTAGAACTATAGATTTTACTATGAATATCAATACACCAACGGACCCTACTTTTCCAGTTGTCGGTGATGACGTATTAAATTTTGCTGCAACTATTAATCCAGTTTCAGGAGATGAAACACCAGCCGATAATGTTTTTGAATTAAGCCAAACGGTAGTAAATGCATACGATCCTAATAATAAAACTTGTTTAGAGGGAAAAACAATTGAACCATCTGAAGTTGGGGAATATGTGCATTACATGATTCGTTTTGAAAATACAGGATCATCAAATGCTATCAATATCGTGGTTAAGGATGTGATTGATGTTAGTATGTATGATGTAAGCACATTAAAACCCTTACATGGTAGTCATGATTATTACACAAGAATTAAAAATATAAATGAGGTAGAGTTTATATTTGAAAATATCAACTTACCATTTGATAATGCTAATAATGATGGGTTTTTAGCTTTTAAAATAAAGACACTTCCTACTTTAGTTGAAAATGATACATTTGAAAATGAAGCAGAAATCTATTTTGATTATAATTTTCCAATTATTACCGATAAGGAAGTTACTACGGTTATAAATCCTTTAGGAGTTTCTGAATATATTTTAGATCCAAGCCTTAAAATGTATCCTAATCCAACGAAAGATTTTATTAAAATTTCAGGAAATAACAATTTAGAGAAAATCACATTATATGATATAAACGGAAGGTTATTACAAGAAGTAAAAATAATAGGGAATCAAATAGAAAAAGAAATAAGCTTACAACAATTAACCAGCGGAATTTATTTAATTAAAGTACATTCCGATAAAGGAATGTTACTTGAGAAGCTAGTGAAAGAGTAAAACATAAAATCATTAATTTAAAGACATTATAGCTACGGTTGTAATGTCTTTTTTTCTTCCAATAAGTATGCGTACTTTTGCACAAATATTTTTTTGATGTATAAGTCTATAATTCGCCCTATATTTTTCTCTTTCGATCCTGAAAAAATTCACCATTTTACCTTTAGTTTAATAAAAACAGCAAGTAAGATTCCTGGAATACCAAGTTTATTCAGAAGCTTGTATCAGGTAAAGGACTCTAGATTAGAACGTGAAGTATTTGGATTAAAATTTCCTAACCCTGTTGGTTTGGCTGCTGGTTTTGACAAAGAAGCAAAACTATACAACGAATTATCAAACTTTGGATTCGGATTTATTGAAATAGGAACTATTACACCTAAAGCACAAGTTGGTAATCCTAAAAAGCGCTTGTTTCGTTTAAAAGAGGATAATGCTATCATCAACCGAATGGGATTTAATAACCAAGGTGTTGAAGCTGCAATTGAAAACTTAAAGAACAAACGATCGAACTTAATTGTTGGGGGAAACATTGGAAAAAACACCGATACTAAACCTGAAGATTATACGGCTGATTATGAAGTGTGTTTCAAAGCATTGCATCCGTATGTAGATTATTTTGTAGTAAATGTAAGTTGCCCGAATGTTGGGAGTCATGCTAAACTACAAGACAAAGGGTATTTGTTAGAATTACTAGGAACTTTAAAAGAGTTGAATAACAAAGAAGCAGTTCAGAAACCAATCGTTTTAAAAATTGCTCCAGATTTAAATAACGAGCAATTAGATGAAATTATTGAAGTAATTGCTGAAACAAAAATAGACGGTGTAATAGCTTCTAATACTTCTGTGAACAGAGATAACCTAAAAGCAACCAAAGCTGAACTAGATGCTATCGGAAACGGTGGAGTAAGTGGTAAGCCAGTAGCTGATAAAAGTACAGCGGTTATTAAATATTTATCTGATCATTCAAATAAAGCATTTCCAATAATTGGAGTAGGAGGAATACACTCTGCACAAGATGCCTTAGATAAAATAAATGCAGGAGCAACTTTAGTACAAGTGTACACCGGTTTTATTTATGAAGGGCCTAAATTAGTTAAGGACATTAATAAAGCGATATTGAAGGGGTTATAATAATTAAAGAAGCTGATTTATTAGGTGATTAACTACTAAATTTTACTTTTTTATAAAACAAAACTGAATTTGTTTTAAGTGAAACTGTTAAATCAGCTTCTAGAATTATTAAAGGGTTATTTTTTTATACTTGTAATATTGCGGTACCATAAAAAAATGGTTAGAATATTTTGTCGAAATGTATGTCTTAAACTTACATTTTTTACGTTTTCTTACTTTGTATCCAATGATTTATTCATTTAAAAAAGTGGGGTATTGCTTATAAAACGAATCCCAAAATTCAGGACTATACTCAACACGAGATAAGGAACTTTCTTTTTTATTATAATATACGGATTCAATTTTTTCTACATCATTTGTCTCAACATCATAAAGATTGGAGTTTCTCTCAGAAACAGATATGTCAGATGTATTTGTATTACTTAGTTTTTCAATATAAATACGATTAAAATACTTTGAAGCATAATACTTGTTGTCTATTACTTTTAAATATGAACAAATGTTTTCTTCCTTTTTGATGACTTCTTTTATGTTTTTATAATTTTTATTGTGCTTAAAATACTTTTCTATTTCTGCTCTATTTAAGGTAGTTTTCCAATTCTCAATAACTTTAATTACAGCAAAATCTTCTTTATTTATATAAACTTTCCCTGAATATTCAGTAGGGTAACTACGATTAGTGTAGTTCCACTTATTTCTATCGGTTTTAAATTCGATGATATAATAATCTTTGTCTGTGGGATTCTTTGATTTTATAAAATTCAACTCAAATTTTTTATATTTCCTCTTATGCAGAATATTCGCATATCTAATTGCATTTTGCCTGTATGAGAAAAATTGTGCGGAATATTTATATTTCTTTTTAGATGAGTTTTTATTCCATTTAACCTGTTCCATACGCTGGGTGATTACAAACGGAGAATCATATCCTTGATCACAATCTTTTGTAATTACCTCAAGGTCTAAAATTGTTTCATCATTTCTGTTAATAACAACATTTCCATATCGGTTATGGTTATGTAGGTCATTAGGGTGGTTTACATCAATTAATTTGACAGCTTTTGTTAATACAGTTTTAGGGGATAAATAACCGGTAATAACAATTTCATCAAGTTCTTCATATTTAGGAGAAAGTTGAATTTTAGAAGTTAAGTTTTTAAGCTGAATAACTCTGCTTTCATACCCCATTGATGAGATGCTAACCGAACCATTTTCTAACATTTTGTTTGTTATTGGTAATTCAAAACTCCCATTATCATCAGCAACTCTATAAATTTCCTCTTTTTTCATAATGACGTTAGTATATGGAATAGAGGTGTTCGTTTCAGAATCGACTATTTGACCTTTTAATATGAATGATTTTCCTTTTGAGATTAGCTTTACTCTCTCGGTTGCTAGTAATTTTTTGTTTGAAATACGTTCATCTAAAGTTTTTAATTTATTTTTTGGAACCGTTGCGTTTTCAAAGAATATATACCCGTCGTGAAGTTGGTCTAAACGCATTTCTGTAAAATCTACAAAATCTAATAGTCTACTTTGTTGTGGAGCCATCATAGCTTCTTGATTAGAACTCACAAATAAATAAGGCTCATTTATAGATTTTAACTTATCTTCAAAAGAACCTTTCGCAATAGGTGTTTTATGCCAAGTAGTTCTTTCTAATAATGAATCATTTGCATGAATAGTTGCTAAACTATATACTTTGTTTTTTAGTTCTTTTTTAATATGAGTTCCCATAGATATAAAATCTTTTATAATGGGTTTTTTAATACTTGATATGTCGTTTATGATATGAATATTATCTGCCCAACAAATAACTTTTTCATTAGGATTACGACGCATATAACTTAGAATGTTATCAGCCATTTGAGCATCTCTAAAGTTATGGTTGCTGTTACCAAGATCTGTAGTTTGTATTTCTTCTTTATTATAAAAAATATCTTTTGAACACGTTAGTATGTTTTTAGAAAGTTGTAACCAATAATAATTTTGTTCAGTAGTTTCAAGTTTACTGATGACATTTATAATTCTATTTAATTCTTTTTCAAAAACTGAAAACTTTATATCTGTTTCATCAAACGAATAGCCTACTAAAACACCCTCAATTACTATAGCTAAATCATCGGTATTCAGTTTTATATCAATTCCATTGTTTCCTAAGTAGTCAATGAAACTCTCAATAAACTTAGTTGTGTTATTATTAAACTGTGAATCAAAACCAATTACTTTAATATTGTTGTTGTCAATATAGTTAACCAATCGTTGAAACTCTTTTGTATCAGACCAAACACTCCAAATGTTATTATTAAAGTTTTTAGGAGTAAAATCTTTTTTATTCATTAACCATAAATCGTACATGGAAGACTCCATAGCAATGGTAGTGTAGCCTAATTCTTTATGAAGATATTCTACAACACGTGCTTTCATTTCAAAAATGTTACCATACATATGTGTCATTTCACCTAGCATAACAAGATTTTTTCCTTGTAATTCGTTATCTAAAAAATGTAAATCAGAATATTCTTTAGATTCTGGAGGAAGTAATTCTAATGTTTTAAAATCTTGTGATTGTATATGGCTTACAAATAGGATGCAGTATATAGCTAATAACCTTTTCATATTATGAGATATTGATTGTATTGCAATAATACCAGTCTAGTTTTAGTATAAAGCTCAGTTTATTTAGTTTAACAGAACTTTATAATTATTTAAAGAAACTGTTGTTTTAAATTTTAGATGGTTATAGTTTATAATTCTATCTCGTGATTTTATTGAAAGTTTGTGTAAAAATCATATTTTTACACAAACTTTCAAATCCAATGAATAAACAGATAAAAATAATTGAATGCCCTCGCGATGCAATGCAAGGGATTAAGATGTTTATTCCAACGGAAAAGAAAGTTGCCTATTTACAATCACTCTTAAATTGTGGTTTTGATTCGTTAGACTTTGGAAGTTTTGTATCACCAAAAGCGATACCGCAAATGGTAGATACTGCTGAGGTATTGGCGAAATTAGATTTATCACAAACAAAAACGAAACTATTAGCTATTGTTGCAAATGTTCGCGGTGCTCAAGCAGCAGCAGAACACAAACCAATTCAGTACTTAGGATATCCTTTTTCAATATCAGAGAATTTTCAAATGCGTAATACGCATAAAACTATTGCGCAATCCATAGAAAGCCTAAAGGAAATATTAGATATAGCTAATAAAGTAGATAAAGAAGTGGTAGCTTATTTGTCCATGGGATTCGGAAACCCATATGGTGATCCTTGGAATGTAGAAATAGTAGGGGAGTGGACTGAGAAACTTTCAAATATGGGAGTTAAAATTTTATCACTTTCTGATACTGTTGGTTCATCAACACCAGAAGATATCAGTTATATATTTTCGAATTTAATTCCTCAATACACTAATATTGAATTTGGAGCTCATTTACATACTACTCCAACATCATGGCATGAAAAAATAGATGCTGCTTACAAAGCTGGTTGTACTCGTTATGATGGTGCTATACAAGGTTTTGGTGGTTGTCCTATGGCTAAGGATGTGCTTACAGGAAATATGCCTACAGAAAAGGTTTTGTCCTATTTTACTACAGAAAAAGCAATTACAAATGTAAGTCCAATGGCATTTGAAGCATCTTATAATAAAGCATCTGATATTTTTAATCACTACCATTAATCTCATTTTCAGTCACTTGTAACCCTTATTTAAATTAATTAAAAATAAGCTTTTTTTGTTTAAAAAGAGAGTGTATATTTGCACCCGAAATTAACAATCAATAATTAATCTAAATAACAATAAGATGAAAAAGTTTACCCTTTTAGTAGCTTTATTTTTAACAGCTTTTGGTTTTTCTCAAACGCCACAAGATTCAACAAATGTTGATATTTTACAACAAAACAGTGCTCAACGTATTTTAAGTAATACGATTAAGAAAGGAATTACAATTGGTGGATACGGTCAAATAGACTACAATCAAGCTGATGGAGATCAAGGAAAGAACGGAAAATTAGACGTTCATAGAATGGTTTTATTGTTTGGTTACAAATTCAATGATAAAGTCCAGTTTGTTACTGAAATTGAAATGGAGCATGTAAAAGAAATATATGTTGAACAAGCATTTTTATCTTATAGTTTAACAGATAATATTAACCTTAGAGGAGGATTGATGTTAGTACCTATGGGATTAATAAACGAATATCATGAGCCAACTATATTTAACGGAGTTGAGCGTCCAGAGGTTGATAAAAGTATCGTACCTACAACTTGGAGAGAAATTGGAGTTGGAGTTTCTGGTAAAGTAGACGACTTATCTTTAAAATACCAAGCATACATTTTTAACGGATTTTCATCTGTAAACGGAAGTAAAGTTTTAGGAGGTTCTAACGGATTAAGAAACGGACGTCAAAAAGGAGCAGAATCAAATATAAACTCTCCAACATTATCTGGTAAAGTAGATTATTATGGGATAAGAGGATTACGTTTAGGAGCTTCGGCTTATTTAGGAGATACACAACCTCTAGACGCAGTTGAGGATGATCGTGGTGCAAAAGTGACGGTGAAAATGTTTGGTGGAGATGCAAGATATTCTTACAAGAAGTTTAGAGCTAGAGCACAATACATTCAAACATTTATTTCTGGAGCAAAAGATTATAACGCTAGAAATACAACAGAGTTTGGAACAACTGACGAAGACTATATAGGTTCTAAAATGAACGGATGGTATGGTGAATTAGCTTATAATGTATTGCCTATTGCTAAGGAAAAGAAATTATACGCTTTTGCTCGTTATTCCGAATATAATACACACCAAAGTGTAGATGGTTTTACTGCAAACGATTCTTATGATAGAAACATTCTAACAACAGGATTATCATTTCATATAGCACCAGGAGCAGTTGTAAAAGCTGATTACCAGTTTATAAATACTAAAGTTGTGGACGATGCAACTGGAGCATTAAACTTAGGTATTGGAGTTTGGTTCTAAAACATCATAATTTAAGTAGTTAGTCAATCACATAAGCCAACTAATTTTTTATAAATTAGTTGGCTTATTATTTTTATTAAATCTAAATAGTTGTTATTTTCGCGTAAGATATATTGTGTATGATTCGATATTTTAAAATAGCTATTTTTTTGTTGCTAATTATAGCGTTAGGCTCTTTTGGATTGCCTCAAAAAATTAACAAGAAAGTAAATAAAGAAATCACTTTAGTTTTTGGAATAACCGATTTCTCTACTAAAATGATAACTGTCTCTTCAGAAGTCAATGTATTATTGCCTACCAAAATAAAAGAAGACAACTTATTTCAAATTCTGAAAGAAGAAAAAACCATTGGGTATTTTTATGTAGGAAAAGCACCAAGTAAAACTGATCAGTTTGACTATATGGTACTATTTGACACTGAATTAAATGTACGTAAAGCGAAAGTGTTAATTTATCGAGAAGATTATGGTAATGAAATAGGAAGTAAACGTTGGTTAAAACAATTCATTGGAAAATCATCTGAGGATAATTTAAAATACGGCGTAAATGTAGATGCCATTTCTGGAGCAACGATTTCTGCAAATTCAATGACTTTTGCAATGAATAATTTATTGCAAAGTATTACAAAACTTAAAGAAAACAATATTTTTTAATGAATACTAATTTTGTTCATACCTGGGCTAAAGAATTGAAATTACTAGTTGGTACCTTTCTAGTGGTGTTAAGTGTTGGTTTCTTTTCAGGATTAAGTTTTGTCGGTGAAACATCAAGCTTTTCATCAAAAGGTGTTCAAGAAAATTACTTAGGAAATGAAGAAGTTGAGGATGCTGAGGAAATGAAGTTTAAAAAAACAGAACGACACATGTTATCTGTAATTCATTCTCACATATTATCAATGAGTATGATATTCTTTTTAGTAGCATTATTAGTTTTCCATGTAGATTTTAATACAGGCTTTAAAAAGTTTTTAATGATAGAGCCCTTAGTGTCAGTGTTAACAACATTTGGTGGTATTTATTTCCTCTGGAAAGGAATCCTTTGGATGAAATATATCGTAATGATTTCAGGTATGTTAATGACGCTATCCTATGCATTATCTATCTTACTTATTTTTTGGGCATTATTTAAAAAAAGAAATTAGGCATGACAATAGCTGATTTAATAAAAGGAGATAAGGCAATTATAACCAGTTTTATAGTTGATGAAATCCCTTTGAAATTAATTGAAATGGGGTGTATTGCTGGTAATTCTGTAGAATTAGTTCAGTCAGCTCCTTTAAAGGATCCTTTATATTTAAATTTAAACGGAACTTTTTTAGCTATTAGAAAAGAAACAGCTTCTCAAATTTTAGTAGAAAAAATATGAGTGAACTATTAAAGATTGCCTTAATAGGGAACCCGAATACCGGAAAAACAAGCTTATTTAATACATTAACTGGTTTAAATCAGAAAGTAGGAAACTATCCTGGGATTACTGTTGATAAAAAAACAGGAAAATGCAAACTATCAGAATCTACAACAGCTGAAATAATTGATTTACCTGGAACCTACAGTTTAAATGCAAGTTCAGAAGATGAAAATATTGCGGTAAAAATATTATCAGAAAAAGAAAATAGAAACTACCCTGATATTGTTGTCGTTATTGCTGAGGTTGAAAATTTAAAACGAAACTTATTACTTTATACTCAAGTTAAGGATTTAGGTTTACCAACGGTTTTAGCCATAAACATGCAAGATGTAATGGCATCTAAAGGAATTTCAATTGATATTGATGCCTTAGAAAAAGAATTGAATACAAAGATTGTATTAATAAGTACCAAGAAGAATGTAGGGATTTCAAATTTAAAAGAAATCCTGTTAGCATATAAATCTATTTCCTTGAATCCTTGTAATATTACCGATACAAGTGTATTAAAGGATTCCAAATTAAATAAAAAACAACAACAACATAAGGATACCGTAAAAAGGTATCAGTTTATAAAAGAAGCCTTAGAAAACAACTATAAAGTTGAAATTCACAGAGCAAAAGGTTTTAGAACAAAACTAGACAGGGTACTTACACATAAAGTATTTGGTTATCTTATATTTTTCACGATACTATTTAATATTTTTCAAGCTTTATTTACATGGTCAGAATATCCAATGGAGCTAATAGACAGTTCGTTTGCTTTTTTGAGTGATTGGACTAAAGGTAATTTACCTGCAGGTGGGTTTACACGTTTATTGTCAGAAGGAATCATCCCCGGGATAGGAGGGATAGTGATTTTTATACCACAAATAGCTTTTTTGTTTTTGTTCCTTTCCATACTTGAAGAAACAGGTTACATGAGTAGAGTAGTTTTTTTGATGGATAAAATCATGCGAAAATTTGGGTTAAGCGGAAAGAGTGTTGTACCCTTGATATCAGGAACTGCGTGTGCTATACCAGCTATCATGGCTGCTAGAAATATTGAAAACTGGAAAGAACGATTGATTACTATACTAGTTACGCCATTTACTACTTGTGCTGCTAGGTTACCTGTGTATGCTATTATTATAAGCTTAGTAATACCTAAAGGAAATTCTTTTTTAGGAATGAATAATCATGCTTTGGTATTAATGAGCTTGTATGTATTAGGTTTTGCTGCCGCAATACTATCAGCATATATACTAAATAAGATATTAAAAATT
>Ga0209291_1001624_pt1 | contig 19687 bp, 11 predicted proteins | sample GOMGulsemesocosm_FD_184633 | JGI IMG/M metagenome (GOLD analysis project Ga0209291, IMG submission 184633) | Methane-oxidizing microbial communities from mesocosms in the Gulf of Mexico - GOM9B Gulf of Mexico (SPAdes) (version 2) | ecosystem: Environmental > Aquatic > Marine > Cold seeps...
CTTTATATGGTCCTATTGCTGAATTAAATTCAACTCTAAATCCTCTGTTTACTTGAATTTCTCCTTTATCATCTAACCAAGGAACTCTAAAAATAATAGTTCTTTCTGGTTCAACCATTCTTTCTAATAATTTTCTTCCTTTATAATTTGGATTCTCATCCATAAAAGGAATAATAGCCTCAGCTACTTCTTCAACTGCTTGTAAAAACTCAGTCTCGTGACCGTTAGAAGCTTTTACTTTAGCCATGAATTCATTAATTTCTGCCTGATGTTTATTTGCCATGATGTTTATTATTTTTTATAAGCGTAGCAAATTTAATTATATTTTTAAACTAAACTAAAAAGCTTATCAAAATTGTTTGATTTAATTATTGGATTCTTATTTTGGATTTAAAGGGTTACAAGTCCTTGATTAAAATGCTAATTCAAGTGATTTTTATAGTTTAGGTTCAACCCAATCACCATATTCTTTAATTAGGTTTATTAATTCATCTACCGCTTCAGATTCAGAGATACTCTTTTTAACAACAGTTTTCTCTTTATATAAATTTATTTTTCCTTTACCAACACCAACATAGCCATAATCAGCATCTGCCATTTCGCCAGGGCCATTAACTATACATCCCATAATTCCAATTTTTAGGCCTTTTAAATGGTTAGTTTTACTTCTAATTTTTGCTGTTGTTTCTTGTAAATCGAATAATGTTCTACCGCATGATGGGCAGGAAATATAATCTGTTTTAGAAATTCTAGTTCGCGTAGCTTGTAAAATACCAAAAGCTGTACTTGTGTTTAATTGTAGGGTAGAACAATTTTCAGTTTTTATCCAAATTCCATCACTAAATCCATCAATTAATAAGGCACCAAAATCTGTTGAAGCGTATAATTGAAAACTTTCATTGTCAATATCTGAATATTCATTAAAAATTAATACTGGATTTTTTGCGTTTTGATGCATTAATTCAATGAAAAAGCGTCTTTTTTCAGCCATTCGGTGAAAATTAGATGAAAAACTTACTAAAACTATAGTTTCATCTAATGCTTTTATTTGGCGTATTAAATCTAAGTTGCTGACGTCTACACAAATGAAATTTAATACTTCAGAGGTGTTATTTGAATTTTTAAAGCTATCTAAATCACCAAATATTGGGTAAGTTTGAGGTTTGTTCTCCCAAACATCTGCATCACAAATTACATTTAATGTTCCAGGTAAAGCAAATTCTGGTATAGATTGACCTGTGTAAATGTAATCGACAGCTTGTTCTTTAATATTCCACTTATCATCATTAATATTATATCCATAGCCTACACCAAATAAATTGACTGGTGTTATTTTATCTAAATGTGATAAGTCTGAAACTACTATTGGATGATTTTTACCGCCAATATTTTTCACGGTATTAGTTCGTCTTTTATTATGCTCGAAAGGATTATATGGTAATTCAAAATCAATAGGTTTGATATAATCATGCACTGATCTATTTGCATACCTTTCAGCTAATTTTTTGGCTACAGGTATTTCAAATTCTGGTTCTTCAGTTAGAGACACTCTAATAGTATCGCCTAAACCATCTTCTAATAATGTACCTATTCCCACGGCAGATTTGATTCTTCCATCTTCACCTTCTCCCGCTTCTGTTACACCTAAATGTAAAGGATAAACTCTATCACGCTTTAGCATTCTTTCTGCTAAAATTCGATAAGCCTGAACCATAATTAAAGGGTTGGATGACTTCATTGAAATTACAATATTGTAAAACGCATTATCTTCACAAATTTGAATAAATTCTAATGCAGATTCTACCATTCCAATGGCTGAATCTCCAAATCTACTTGTTATTCTGTCTGACAAAGATCCGTGATTTGTACCAATTCTAATTGCTCTTCCTTTGTCTTTACATAATAAAACCAAAGGTGTAAATTTTTCTTTTATTCTAACTAATTCTGCTTTATAGGATTCGTCAGTATAGTCAATTTCTTCAAATTTCTTTTTATCTGCGTAATTACCAGGGTTTACTCTGATTTTTTCAATATGCAAAGCGGCTACTTCTGCTGCATTTGGTGTAAAATGAATATCGGCAACAATAGGTGCTTTATAACCTCTAGCATCTAAACCTTGTCTAATGGCTTTTAAGTTTTCAGCTTCTTTTTTTGATGGCGCTGTGTATCTTACTAATTCACAGCCAGCATCAATCATTCTAACGGCTTGTTCAATAGATAACTCAGTGTCCATTGTATCTGTTGTCGTCATAGATTGTAATCTAATTGGATTTTCTCCACCAAAGTTAATGTTACCTATATTAACCTCTACTGTTTTTAACCTAGTGTATTGTGTTAAACTGTTGCAGTAATTAAATTCATTTGCCATAGATTGTAAAGGTAATAATTTGATTTTAATACGTTAGATGGATTTCTTTAATAAAGCTTAAAAGAGTTTAACTTCTGATCAATTAAGAATTTTAATAGTTGTCTTTTTATACATATTTATATTCATATATGTATAAAACAAGCTACTTTTACAATAAATATCAATTAAAATAGTTAATTACAAATGAAATTAATACAAGTTTTACTTCTAAGTTTTTGTTTTAGTCAAGTGTTAGTAGCACAAAACGGTATGGGTAATTGGCGCGTTCATTTTTCAGCTAATAGCACAGTCGGAGTTGCAAATAATTCGAGCTCTGTGTTTATGGCTACTAAAAATGGGATTGCTAAATTTGATACTGAAGATAATTCAATCAGTGATTTAACTGTAACTAATGGTTTGTCTGATTTAAATATTAGTGCAATTGGTGATAATGATGAAGTAATACTAATTGGTTATTTGAATGGTAATTTGGATGTTTTAAAAGACAATGAAATTATTAATGTACCGTGGATAAAGAATGCCCAAATTGCTGGTAGTAAAACCGTGAATAGTTTTTATTTTACAGGTAATCGAGTGTATATTTCAACGAAAATAGGAATTGTAATTTATGATATTAAAAATAATGAGATAGAAGATACTTATTATCCTAATTTAATACCAGAAACTAATGATGTTACAATTTTTAATGATACCATATTTGCTGCTACCAATAATGGGATTTATATGGCATCTGTACAACAAAATTTTTTAAATGATTATAATAATTGGACAAAGAAAACTAACCTACCAGGTTATCTTGTAAATGCCAAGTTTTCAGAGATTGAAAATTTCAATGGGAATTTATTTTTCAGTTATGATACAGAAACATTCAATAGTGATTCATTATATAAAATGAATGGAAATAATGAAGTGATTAATTTCTTTGAAGGTGTACCTACGACAATTGTTTCGTTAAATTCAGATGGAGAAGAGTTATTAATTTCAAAGCAATACAGTACTGTGGTGTTTGATGAAGATTTGGTCAATGTAAATAATGTTTATGATTATTCATTTGGTACTTTACCTTCTCCAATTCAGAGTATTAAGTTTGAAAATTATTATTGGATTGCGGATAAAAATAATGGCTTAGTTAAGGCAAAATCCACATGGGACAATTCTCAAGTATTTTCTAATACACCTTCAACTGATGGTAGTTATAGATTGGATATTCAATATGGGAAAGTAATAGTTGCAAGTGGTGGACTTACACATAATCTACATAATAATTATTACAAAGGTGGTGTACACGTGTTTAATGATGAAAAATGGGAAAATATCAATTCAACTTCTCAAGCTAACTATCCTTCACAAATGTGGGATGTGATTTCTGTTGCGATAGATCCTAATAATTTAGAAGAAATGGCTTTTGGTAGTTATTCTATTGGTGGAATGAGTATGATGAAAAATGGACAAATAACTGAAAGCTTTAATAGTGGTAATTCACCGTTAGAAATTCAACAAGGAAATAGTGGTACTCATATTATTCCTGATATGAAATATGATGATAACGGTAATTTATGGGTTGTCAATGCTGGAATAAATCCATTGAAAATGCTTTCTAAAGATGGTGAATGGTTCACCTTCAATTTAGGAAGTAATGCAAAAAACAAATATCCATATCGTTTAATAATTGACAGTGATGGCAATAAATGGGTTGCTTTTAGTGGTGCAGGAATAGTGGTGTTTAATGAAAATGGCACATTTTCTGACATTTCTGATGATAATCTTGTGACATTGTCAACTGCTTCAGGTTACGGTAGTTTACCTTCCTCAAACGTTAAGGCAATTGCAGAGGATGTGGATGGAGAAGTTTGGATTGGTACAGAAACGGGTTTAGCTGTAGTTTATGGGAAATCGTCTTTATTTGATGGGGATTTTGGTGATGCAGATGCGCAAGAAATTCTTTTAAAATATGGTGAAGAAGTAGAGGTGTTATTAGGTACTTCTACAATAACGGCTATTGCTGTGGATGGAGGTAATAGAAAATGGATTGGAACTAGTTCTTCAGGAGTTTTTTGTTTATCATCTAATGGAACTGAAGAGGTATATAGATTTACAACAGAAAATAGTCCACTATTGTCAAATGGAATTTTGGACATAAAAGTTGATCACATATCAGGGGAAGTATTTTTTGCAACAGAATCTGGTTTAATATCGTATAGAGCAGATGCAACAATTTCAGATGAAGAATTTAGTTCGGTTAAAGTCTTTCCAAACCCTGTTAGACCTGAATATAGAGGGTTGATTACTATTCAAGGCTTAGGTTATGAATCTAATGTGAAAATAACAGATGTTTCTGGAAATTTAATTTTTAAAACGCAATCAAACGGTGGAACAGTTGTTTGGGACGGTAATAGATTGTCAGGCGAACGTGTCCAGTCTGGAGTGTATTTAGTTTGGACTGCCTCTGTTACTGGAAAAGGAAAAAACGTTGCAAAAATAGTAGTCATCAATTAGTAGGCTTTGTTTTCTAATAATTTTCTCAAAGAATAGGTCAAATTTGTACTGATTTTATAAGTTTGTAAAAAATATTCTAATGCAAAAACGCTATTACTATTTAGTTCATATTCAATATTTGGGATTTAGGTTTCATGGTTGGGCAAAGCAACCTAAAGTAAAAACCCTGCATGAAATGGTTGATAAAACTATGTTTTTTATGTTTGGGGAGGGAAATACAAAGACACTAGGTTGTAGTAGAACGGACTCAAAAGTTTCAGCTAATCATTTTGTTTTTGAATTATTTATTAACGAGCCGATAACCGATTTTGAAGCATTTATTGAGAGTTTTAATTCAAATTCTCCCAGTGATTTAAAAGGTTTTAAAATTGAAGAGACAACTGCGGAGTTCAATATCATTCAGGCATCTAAACAGAAAGAGTATGTTTATTTATTTGCGTTTGGAGAAAAGGCACACCCATTTGCTGCATCATTAGTCACAACTTTACCTGAAGTTTTGGACTTAGAACTTATGAAACAAGGTGCTTTGCTTTTTGAAGGTGAGCATAATTTTGTGAGGTATTGTACAAAGCCTTCTCCCAAAACAAATTTTATTAGAACCATTGATTATTGTAAAATTGAAAATAATACGACTTATTCAGCCAATTTTTTCCCTAAAGAAACGTATATGTTGCGAATTAAATCGAAAGGATTTTTGCGTTATCAAGTGCGACTAATTATGGGGCAATTATTCATGCTAGGTAAAGGTAAAATAACATTGTCAGATATTGAAATTTCGTTGAATGGAGATGATAAATCTTATTTGAATGAAATAGCGCCTCAATCATCATTAATATTAGAATCGGTTGAATTTGAATAAATAGATTAACTTTGAATGAAAAACACTTTGAGTTTAAAATCAACTAAATCTATCTTTTTATTAAAATCACTTTTTGTTGTGGTTCTGATGGGGTATTTGGTTTACAAAATTTCCACCTCTTCTATTCTTGATTCGATTCATGAAATAGAAATGATTAAGATAGAGCTAATTGGGTTTACCTTACTTCTAATGATGCTTAACTGGGGATTGGAAACAAGAAAGTGGCAAGTGTTACTTCAAAATGTACAGAAATTATCCTTTGTTAATGCATTTAAGTCTGTTTTAGCTGGTCTTAGTAGTGGGTTATTAACACCAAATAGAATAGGAAATTTTATAGGTAGATTAGCTTATGTGAACAAAGAAAACCACAACCAAGCGACGGTAAATACGTTGGTTGGTAATTTAGCTCAATTCATTTCAACTGTTTTAATGGGTGTCATTGGCTTTTCATTTTTACTGCTCTTAAAATTTGATATTCAAAACAATATTTGGATATGTGTATTGTCAATTTTTTTTTCAAGTTTAGCATGTTATGTTTATTTTAAACCTTCAGTTATAAATTTTGCTCCATTCAATAAATTATTTGGAGATCAAACTAAATTGTCAATTCAAGAAATTAATGATTCAAGGACTAATTTAAAACTAAAAGTTTTAGGACTTTCCGTAGTTAGGTATATTGTCTTTTGCGTTCAATACTTTTTACTGTTTAAAGCATTTGGATTAGAAATATCAACTATAGTATTATTTAGTTTAATCACTACAGTTTTTTTACTAACTACATTAATACCATCTCTTTTGTTTGGAAAGTTATTTGTGAGGGAATCGGTTGCTGTATTTGTTTTTTCATTGGTAAGTATAGACCTGTCTTTAATACTACTCGTAGCTTTCTTATTATGGATTATTAATTTAGTAATTCCAGCAGTGATTGGCTCTGTTTTTTGGTTAAAACAAGTTAAGTATGCTTAGTTATTTCATAGCCTTTTATAGTGTTCAACTGTGTATTGGTTTTTTTCTTTTATATGGTAAAAAAAGTAGAGTAAAAAAAGAATGTTCGAACTCTAAAAAAACAACACTACTTGTTCCATTCAAAAATGAGAAAGATAGAATTTCAGCTCTATTAGATTCAATAAACACTTCACTAATTAAATATAAGGAAACGGATTTAGTATCTAATTTTCAATTTATTTTTATTGATGATCATTCGTCAGATGGAACGTCACAATTTATTATCGATAATCTAGATGTATCATTTCAAATTTTGAAATTGAATGATAGGTCTGGAAAAAAAACAGCTATAGAAAAAGGGGTTGAGCATGCTAAATTTGAAAGAATTTTAACTTTGGATGCTGATGTAAGTTTTAGTGATAATTATCTGTTTGAAGTTTCTAAGATTGAATGTGAAAACCTTACAATACTTCCTGTTGAAATGTATGGTACTACAATTCTTCAAAAAATATTTTCAGTTGAATTTTGGTTTTTACAGCACCTTACTTTTGGATTAGCAGGATTTGGAAAGTATGTGTTATGCAATGGTGCTAATTTGTTGTTTACAAAAAAAACGTTTAGTGCAACATTAGAAATTAGAAAGGATATTAATATACCAAGTGGTGATGATATGTTTTTATTAAAAGCAGTGAAAGAGTTGAAGCTGGATGTACGTTCAGTATATAATAGTGCTCTAACTGTGAAAACACCAGCTGAGTTGACCTATAAAAAGCTGTTATACCAAAGGGTAAGGTGGGTGTCAAAAACTAAAGACTTGCCTTCAGTTTTTGCAGGAGTATTAGTTCTAGTGTCTAATTTAATTTTTCTAGTATCAATTTACTTTATCGTACTAGGTGATTTCTTATATACAGTTCCAGTTCTAATTAAAGTGTTAAGCGAGTGGGTAAGTGTAAATTCTAAATCAAAATTAGTCGTTGTACTATTACATCAAATGTATTACCCTATTTATTTAATAGGATTAATTTTTAAAATGATATTTAGTAGAACTGTTACATGGAAATAATAGGTTGACGAGTTGATTAACCTGCCGATTTTAGTTCCAAGTATGTTTTACCTTGAACTTTACTTTTTACCCAAGTTGCAAAATCAAAATAATCAAATACAATTTGTTCATAGTGATCATTCTTAAGTTCAAATAATTCTTTTTCAATTGGAATTAATATATCTTCAATATCGAATTTATTTAAATCGGATTTAGAAATTTTTCCAATGATTTTTAAAAAGAGTTCTTCAAATTTGAATAATCTTTTTCGTCCTTTTAAATATCTTTTTGTTGAATTTAAAGCATAAGGTAAAAATCTAGTATGTTTTAATTCAAAATGTAGAATTAAATTAATGATTTGTGCAAAGCAATAGATGTCTTGCTTTTTATCTAAGCCTTCAGCACTTAATATTTGTGTAATCCAATGCAATGCATCTTCATATCTACCTGTCGACAGATAAACAATAGCAATTTTAAAATCTATGTATGCTTTTCTAATACTATTTATTTGCGATCCAAATTCAGTATACCCTTCTAAGATTTTTGGAATTAGGAGTGTAGCACCATTAAAATCTGATTGTTCAATCTTTAAAAACAATTCTAAACTGTAAATGCTTGAAAAATATTTAATGTCCAAATCTGTAGTTGATACGTATTTTTTTGACTCAGGTATTGATTTTAATGTTTTTAAAAACAGGGCGCTCTCTTTATATTTTTTTAACTTGGTGGCAATATATATTAAATTCGTTATCAATGAAAAATACGTATTAGGTGTGTCTTCAAATAAATGTGTATTATCCTCTACCAAAGCTTTACTTTTTATAATATGTTGATAGCAGTTTTGTAAATCATTAATTGCAAAATAATAGGCGCTGTAAATGTGATGATATAGATATTTTATTTTTGCGGAACTGTCTTTAATGTTAATAAATGAAATTTTATCAATCATTGCTTTTAGACTGTTAATTTCATCTTCTGACCTAATGATACCCCTTAAGTTAATTTCATTAAATAATAAGCTTTTTGTATGCCATAATAGCTGATGTTTTTCAACCTCATTCACTAATTCTTGTTCTTCTTTATAAAGGGTTGCGAGTTGATTCTTTTTTAATTCTGAATAAGATTCCTTTTCTATTAATTTTTTTTGTTTATTCTTAATCTCTAATAGCAACAATTCTTTTCCATGTTTTTTTGCTGATTTTTCTGCTGAGTTAAGAATCTTTTCAGATTGAAGGTATAGACCTTTATTAAATAATATTTCTGCACTATGAATAGTTTTGAATAATTGAGCATCTATAGAACTTGCTGAGTAATATAAATCTAAAGCATTTAATATATGATTATATAGTCTGCCTTTAGTGATTGAAAATCTATTCAAAAATGCTTCACCCTTAAAATGTTTAATAATTATGTCTTCATCATAATTTTCCATTTTTGTTAGAAAATCAAATAATGAATTGTAATTATTTTGTTCTCCAATGGTATGTCGAGAAGAGTAGAGTTTAAAGTATCGTTTTTCTGTTTTATTTAAACTTTTGATCAGTTCATACAAATGATTAGATTTCTTATTAGACATAATTTCAAATTTGGGGTTAAATCTAAATTAGGTATAATAGGTAGGCCCTAAGAACAATTACATTGGAAATGGGTTAATCATTGAGTGATTGGTTTTCTTTTTTATCTTTTCTCCATTTTCTATAATGTCGATAAGCGCCTATTGGATTTATTGAAAGACCTATACCGTAGAAAGCTTTGGTGAAAGAATTAGCTATGTTTTGATTAGGAGTAAATGCGAAACGATAACCAATACTGAGTTTTGGAGAAAGCCATGGGTAAATATAATAATGTGTATTAACACCTAGTCCTATAACAGAGAATTCTTCTTTTTTTAAGAGTTTTTTATTGCCAAAAATAGTTGTGTATTCGGAGTTAACACTACCTGTACCCATGAAAATTGGAAGTGAAACTTCCCAACGTTTTGTTTTATAAAATACTTTTTCATAGAATAAAGTAGTAATAGCAAAGCCAACTTTAACAGTATCATGTAAAGCATCTGGTTTATTAACAGGTATTGAGGATATTTCAATTTTATCTTTATTTCTTATCGAATGTATTCCGATTCCAAATCGATTTACGCCTTTATAATTAGCGCCTATTCTGTACCCATTTATTTTAATGAAGTTACCTTGTAATACTGAACGTCTAGCATCAAAATGAAAATAAAATTTCCATTTTTTTTCGCCATAATATTGTGGGAAAAAAGTTCTTGGTTTGGTGGTTTCTTCAGTTTTATTCTGCGAATAATTAGCGAAAGAAATGATTAGTGAGATTAAAAAGAATAGTTTTTTCAATGACATGATTTAATTTAAGACTGCAAATATAATTTTTTATCTTAAAAGGGTGACATGTCCAATCAACTCAAAATTGATTCCGTTTAAATCTTTGTATTTTATTTTCCAAACATACACATCATCTAGAGCTTTATGCCCATTATAAGTTCCTGTCCAATGCTGGTGAATAGATTCGCTTTGAAAAACAATTTCACCCCAGCGGTTAAAAATTAGCATTTCGAATTCTGTTATATTGTTAGCTACGGCAAAAAATGTATTATTAAATTGGTCATTATCTGGAGTGAATGTATTTGGAACAAAAACCAAGGGGTCATAATTGATTAAGACCTCTTTAGAAATCTTACATGTGTTAGCATCAGTTAATGTAGCTGTATAGATAAAATTATTTGGTGGCGAGACTAAAGCGTCATGACAATTAATACAGCTTATGTAACTGGGAGGTGACCATTGAATTGTTCCTTCTCCTTCTGCAGATATTAACGTAGTGTCGCCTACAAAACCATAAACTGTTGGAGAAACGCTAATTGTAGGTTCTATAAACAAATCAATATAAGTAGATAAGACTGTACTACAACCAAATTGATCTGTAATTTGACAATAATAAGTGATGGAGTTCGAAGGCATTGCATTGGTGATTGAGTCATGTGGAGTGTTGAGGTGAATATTCGGTGTCCAATCATAGTTAACACCTCCACTTGCCCAGATTACTGCAGTGTCTCTGGGGCATATTATAGTGTCTGGCACTATAGAGCCTAAAACTTTAATAATGTTAACATCAACGGTGTCATAGCTAACTCCACAAGCATTAATAAAAGCAATAGCATATGAAATGTCATTGATTGGGTCTACAATAGGATTATATATGGTTGTCGAACTTATGTTAATGTCAGGAGTCCAAATATAGTCGGTTGCACCATTGGCAACTAGTTGTATATTGTCACCTAAGCATATTGAAACTTCATCAATTAAGTTAGGATAAGGAATGTCTTGATCGACTTGAACTTTGGTAGTGTCAAATATATGACACCCTTCAGGAGTCACTATTTCTACTATGTAATATGTAGTGATTGGAGGAGTTGCAATTGGATTACTTAAATTAGGATCGTTTAATGAAGACTCTGGTGTCCAATGGTATGTTTCTCCTCCTGCTGCCATTAATTCAATACTTTGTCCAACACATATTGCAGTGTCTTGGCCTGATGCAGCATTAGTACCAAAAACATAGATTGTAATATTTAAAGTTGAAGAACCGCATTCACTAGATATGTCAACTGTTAATTCGGTTTCTTGATTAATTGTAACAAAAGGACTAGCTGTGCTGGGGTCGTCAAATAGCTCTGGTGGTCCCCAAGCATATCCCGTTCCGCCTGTTGCAAATACTTGGACGGTTTCTCCCGGACATATTGTATCTGTGAGTGCCCAAACTTGATAGTCGGGTTCAATTATTGTGACATCTACAAAGGCAGTATCAGGTTCATAACACCCACTGGCATCTGACACGATTAGCATAACAGTATAATCACCGGGAACTGTGTATTGATGAGTTGGTTCAAATTCGGTTGAAGTTCCACCATCTCCAAAAATCCATTCATAAGTGTCTCCATTTTCACTGTCGTTTTCAAAAAAAGTTGCGTTTGGAATACAGGTAACAGGGGTGCCTGTACTCAAGGTGGCCTCAATTTTTGAAAGTTCAAATAAAAATGCGGCCATGTTACAGTTATTACTATTGTTAGATGTTGAATAAACACCTGGAGTAGTTGGGAAGCCATTACTATTTCCTCCACACGCTGCACAAACAGCATGGTATACCTTTCCTGATTTTGAAAACCGACTGGTTCCACCATCTACATGATCATTTGAGCCGTTCAAACTACCCATGAATGTGGCATATTTTAACGATAACATGTCTTGCGTAAATAGGGCTAAATAGAAATTACTTCCGTTAGTTTGTGTTTGATAAGCGTCATTGGTAACAGGGAATCCATTTGTTGAACTGTTGGTAGCACTTGCATTGTTTTGGTTGGTTTGCCCTCCCCATCCTGCAATATATATTTCATAACAATCACTAACTAAAAATGCCGTAGGTGAAATTTCAACTTCGCCAGTGTTTGATCCAAATACTGATGACCATTCAGTTGTTGTTAGATTTGAATTTAGTTTATGTATGAATTGACCACTATTAGAGTTAGAGTACTGGGCTGATGAAACTGGATAAGCGCCATTCGTTTGTCCATAAACATATACTTTGTCATCAATGTCTAATTGAACGAAATAAGCTTGATCATAGCCGTTGGTTCCTAAATAACTCGATTTTGGATTGGAATAGGTTGGTGCAGTGAATTTTGTAATGTACCCATCTGTAATTCCTCCTTTATAGTTCTGATTTAACTGACCGTTAGTTGATGGGAAGTCATTACTTGTAGTTCCTCCTACAGAGTATACATCTCCGTTTGTAGCTAATTGAAGTGAATTGCCAGATTCCCAATTCGCACCTCCAAGATAGGTAGACCATAAAAGGGAGTTTAAATTAGACGTTAATTTTGCAACAATTGCATCTTGAGGACCACCTAAAGAATTATCGAATCCACCTACAGTTGGGAAGTTATTTGATTTAGTTGTTGATGTAATAAATACATTAGAATTGTCATCTATTATTATCTCTCCCCTTAATTGATCACCATAATTGTAATGAATATTTCCATTTCCATCTGAAATTCCATCTGCTTCAGAGCCACCTAAATAGGTAGAGGCCAATAAGCTTCCTCCATTTGCTGATAGTTTAAATATAAATATGTCTGAACCACCATTAAAGTTTATGCCGTCAATTGTCATTGATGCTGGGCCGCCGTTATGGCTTTGTTGATAAGCTGTATTCGAAACTGGGAAATTGGTGGATGAAGTTGCTCCCATGACATATAATTCGTTTTGTTGATTAACGATAATACTATGTGGTGTTTCTGAGCCACTACCTCCAATATATGTGGAGTAAATTAAGTTGTTTCCGTTTTCGCTGAATTTTGTCAATCCAATATCTACAGTAGTACTAATGCCTCCAGATGAAGCGTATGAACCGTCATAAGCACCGGCTGTAGTTGGGTATCCATTGCCAAATACTATTCCTGCTGCAATTAAATTTCCACTGATGTCAGGACATGCAGTCATTCCCCAATTATCTGAGGTTGAACCTGTAAAACTTGAGAAAGCTAATTCAGGATCGATTATTAATGTATTTGTAGTGTCGTAGCCGTTTGGAAACTCAAATGACATAATGTTATGCTCCAGTTTATATTTGCATTCTACTTTTGTTCTTAATCCATTTACAATTTGAAAAGCATATGGTTCTTTTTCTATTATTGTACTTAACGGTGTGGTAATTACTAATTCATTATTTATTATTTCAACACGGTCATGTCCAGTATAGCGTACTTTAAATTGATTTGGATCACTTAAAGGAGCAATGATTAAGTCATATTTCAACGTGGCATTTTTTTGGTGAAATTTTAAATTTATCCCGTTATATAAGTTGGTGTAGTCTATTCTTTGATAAGAATAGGCATGGTTTACCCATTTAGATGGATCTGTTCCATAAAAATAATTATCATAATGTTCTGATGAATCGAATTCAATAAATAGGGGGTGTAAATTAGAATTTAGGAATTGAGCTTTTACTGCATGACCCAAAAATTCATCACTATGTTCTTCATCATGATGGTTGTGTATGTCGTAATTATTCGTGAAGTTATAGGTGAACCCGTTATTTTCCAAATACATTTCACCGGAAGGAATGTTAATTTTATATTCTACATTTTCATGCCATTGCCCTCTGTTTGGTTTTATCCATATCTCTTCCTGACCAAATAGGGTATGGCCAAAGCATAGAATTGATAAAAATAGTAGCAACTTCATAATCAAGTAAATATATCATTTTTAATTAAAAGAATATATCAGAATTGTTTTAAATGTATAATTAGTCTATTAATAGACGTGATTTATCCATTTAAGTTGCAAGTTAATGATTATTTAATTTCAGCTGATTGAATTGAAAGTATTGGTAATTCTATTTTGTCTTCCAGTACAATACTAGTTGGATAAGTTGAAATTAATTCTTGTTTAAATTTTTCTGCTTGCAATTTTGTACGAAAATTTCCAACTCTAATTCTGTAATTTGGGGCTAAATAATCGATATATGCTTTATGCTGTTCATATAAATTGATGAAACTAGCTTTTTGAGTTTGTGCAATTGTTCTAGATTCAGCAAAAAATATTTGAATTCTGTAGCCATCAATTACTGTCCCTTCAATACTTTCCTTTTTGCGTCCAATAAACTCAGTGATTTGATCTAATCTTTCATCTTTAATAATAATTACCGAACCTTTTTCTGTAGTATTAAAATCTAACTCACAAATTGTGTCAACTAATACAGTGTCTTTTATTAAAACGGAATCTTTTACAAAAAAAGCTAAGGTTTCATCTTGTGAAAATGATAGAAACGAAATTAGAGCAATATGTAATGTAAATAATGTTTTCATAAATCAATTTTTTGGTAAAGTTACTTCATTTTTAAACATTTTTACATAAATCATTCCAAAAGTTGGTTTCATTTATTATTCGCTTATTTATGACATAAATATGACAAATCTTTAATACTAAAGGTTTTGTGATGTTATTCTTATTTAGAATAATTCTAAATTAAGTAACGTTATCCTAAAATTATTAACAAATATTAGTAAAACAGAAGCAAAATTCTAATTTTGCAATCAATTAGATAAATTGTGTAAACAGCAAAACGACTAAATTTTTTCAAATGAAAATGTCAAAAATGTTAAATATAAAATCAGTTAAGCCCTTAGTTTTAATGGCTTTCTTCTTAGTTTTTCTAGGAGGTAAAACGTATGCTATAGACGGAGAGTCCGTTTTTAAAGCCAATTGTGCTGCATGTCATAAAGTGGATAAAGACTTTGTAGGGCCAGCATTAAAAGGTTCTCAAACTAGATGGGAAGAAAATTCTTCTGCTGAAAACTTATATAAGTGGGTTCAAAACTCTAGTGAGGTAATTGATAATGGTGATGCTTATGCAAAAAAGCTATTTTCTAAGTGGAACAGTATGCCAATGCCTCCTCAAGCATTATCAAATGAAGAAATTGATGCTTTATTCGAATATGTTGAGAATGTACCTGAGGCTGTAGCTCCTGTAGTAGTTGTTGAAGAAGAAGTGAAGGCGCCTGTAGAAGAGTCAAATTGGTTATGGTATGTTGTAATTGGGTTATTACTAGTTGTAATTATCGCTGTTGCATCTGTTAAAGCTAAATTGAAAAAAGTAGCTGGAGAAACTGAAGAGAATTTAGAGAAAGTTGGACCATTAGGATCGGTAAGAGCTTATTTATGGAGAAACTTTAATTACTCATTCTTTTTTGGGTTTGTCATTGTAATTGGTGTTCTTGTAATGGGTTATAAAGGATGTAGTAGAAATATCGGTGTATTTGACGGATATAAGCCAGATCAACCAATAGCTTATTCACACAAATTACATGCTGGTCAATTAGAAATTGAATGTGTATATTGTCATAATTCTGCTGAGAAATCTAAGCATGCTGGAATTCCTACAACAAACGTTTGTATGAATTGTCATAAAGCTGTTTCAGAAGGGTCTACAACTGGAACTGAAGAGATTGCTAAAATTTATGAAGCGGCAGGATTTGATGCAAGTACATTTAAGTATAGCGGAGAAACTAAGCCTGTAAATTGGGTAAAAGTACACAATCTTCCAGATCACGTTTATTTTAATCACTCTCAACACGTTGTTGTAGGTGGTTTAGATTGTAAACAATGTCACGGAGATATGACAAAAGAAACAGTTGCAAAAGTGATGACTATTGAAGAATTAAATGCAATTGATGATAATGAAATTAAATTTACTAGACCTACTTTAACAATGGGTTGGTGTATTGAATGTCATGGTCAAAAAGAGATTGATATCCAATCTGATGGAGTTTCTGATTATTATAAAGAAATTCATGATAGATTAAAGGGAGATAAAAAAACGTACACAAAATATTTAGAAGATGACAAAATTACTGTTGCCGAGTTAGGTGGATGGGAATGTGCAAAATGTCATTATTAATCTGAAGTAGGCTAAATAGATATGGGAACAAATAGAAAATATTGGAAAGGTATTGAGGAGTTAAATTTAGAGAATTCTAAAAAAGAATTTCCAGAGGAAGTAAGTGTAAACGAATTCTTAGCTGATGAAAAATTAGCGGAAGGGTCTACAGGAAGAAGAGATTTTTTAAAATTTTTAGGATTTAGTGTTGCCGCTGCAACATTAGCTGCATGTGAAGCACCAGTTGTAAAAGCTGTGCCTTATGTTGTAAAACCTGAAAGTGTTACGCCTGGTATGCCAACTTGGTATGCATCTACTTATTATGATGGTTCATCATATGCAAGTATCTTGGTAAAAACAAGAGAAGGTAGACCAATTTATATTAAAGGGAATAGAGATCATGGGTTTGAAAATGGGGCAATAAACCCTAGAATTTCAGCTTCAGTTCTTTCTTTATACGATAGTGAAAGATTACAAAGTCCAACGGTTGATGGAGAAGCTACTTCTTGGTCATCTTTTGATGCTTCTGTGTCTAAAGAATTATCTACTGCTGCTTCAAGTGGTAAAAAAATAGTTCTTTTATCAGGTACTGAAATTAGTCCATCAACTAACTTAATTGTTAAGGAATTTAAATCTAAATTTGGTGGAGCTACTGAATCGACAACTGAAATGGTTGACGGAGTAGAAGTTGTTACTGAAACTAGTACTGGAAATGTTGAACACGTTCAGTATGATGCTGTTTCATATAATGGAATTCGTCAAGCGAATTTAGAATCATTTGGAACTGCAAGTATTCCTGATTATGATTTTACAAAAGCTAAAACTATTGTAAGTGTTGGTGCTGATTTTATGAATAACTGGTTATTATCAGGTCAATTCACTAATCAATACGGACAAAGAAGAAATCCTGATGGAGAATGGATGAGTAAATATTTCCATTTTGAATCTAATATGTCTATCTCTGGATCTAATGCAGATGTTAGAGGAATGATTAAACCATCTCAAACTGGAGAAGTTTTATCAATTTTACATAAAGAGATTACTGGTACTGCTTTAGCTGGTGTAGCGTCTACATTAGATGCTAACGTTGTTGCTAAAGTAAAAGATGCAGCAAATGAATTAAAATCACATAAAGGTGAGTCTTTATTAATTTGTGGATCTAACGATAAGGCAATGCAAGTTGTAGTTAATTCAATTAACTCGGCTTTAAATAATTATAGTTCTACAATTAACTTGAACAACCCAATTAACTTATTCATGTCTGAAGATGATAAAATGTCATCATTGATTAAAGATATGAATGCTGGTAAAATTGGTGCAATTGTAATGTGGAATACTAATCCTGTTTATACTTCAGCAAATGCTGCAGCATTTAAAGCTGGATTAACTAAAGTTAAAACGACAGTATCTATTTCTCAATTTGCAGATGAAACTGCTACAAATTGTAAATATGTTGCTGCTGAGAATAATGCATTAGAATCTTGGAATGATTTCAATCCAAAAGGAGATTATTATGCAATAGCGCAACCAACTATTAGACCTTTATTTGATACTAGATCTGCTACGGAGTCATTAATGACTTGGTCAGAAGTAAGTGAGTATACAGGAAAAGATAGTTCGGCTTATCATGATTTCATCAAGGCAACTTGGGAGAAATATGGTTATCCAAATCAAACAAAATACACTTCATTTAAATCTTATTGGGCAAATGCTGTACATAACAGTACTGACAAAGCGATTGAGAAGCCAGCTGCTGCATTTGCATTTAATGGTAATCTTTCTGCTGCTGCTAAATCAATAGCTACTGTAAAAGGTGGAGATTTTGAAGTTGTAACATATACTAAGTCTTCTGTTGGTGATGGAAAAATGGCAAGTAACCCATGGTTACAGGAGATGCCAGATTCAATTACTAAAGTAACTTGGGATAATTACATTACTATGTCGCCGGTTGATATGAAAATTGCTGGTTATAGTGAATTATTAGGACAAGAAAGTCCTTCATCTGTAGCTACTATTATTTCAGGTGATACTACTATTACTTTACCTGTTTTCCCTCAGCCGGGTCAAACACCCGGAACTGTTGGTGTAGCTTTAGGTTATGGTAGAGGTGAAAATAATGAAAAAATAGGAAGATCTGCTTACCAAACTGGTGAATACGGAGCATTCTTAGAAGGTGAAAATGGAAATAGAGTTGCTATTGGAGCAAATGCTTATCCATTATTAGCAAATGGTGATTTCTCTGTTGCTACAATTACAAATGCGAACGCTGAATATAATTTAGCTTGTACGCAAACTCATAGTACAGTTATGGGACGTAATTCTATCATTAAAGAAACTACTTTAGATATATACAAAACGCAAGATGCAGGTGTTTATAATCACCAACATACTTTACATACAGGTTGGAATCATGATGAAAAACCTATTGCTGAATTCAATTTATGGGATGAACATCCTGTTGAAAATGTTGGACACAGATGGGGGATGTCAATTGATTTAAATACGTGTATTGGTTGTAGTGCTTGTCTAATTTCTTGTCAATCTGAAAACAACGTTCCTGTTGTCGGTAAAGATGAAGTAAGAAGAGGAAGAGAAATGCATTGGTTACGTATCGATAGATATTATGCTTCTGACATTGAGCCAGCAATTGGTACTAAAGGTAAAGAATACGCTGAAGAAGGATTTGCTGGGTTGCAAGATGCATCTAACGATCCTAAAGTTGTTCATATGCCAATGATGTGTCACCACTGTAATCACGCACCTTGTGAAACAGTTTGTCCAGTTGCTGCAACATCACACTCTAATGAAGGGTTAAACATGATGTCGTACAACAGATGTATTGGAACAAGATATTGTGGAAATAACTGTCCTTACAAAGTGAGACGTTTTAACTGGTTCAATTACCCATCTTACAGAAAATTCACTGAAGTGAATCCTGCACAAGATGACTTAGGTAGAATGGTATTAAATCCAGATGTTGTTGTTAGAACTAGAGGTGTAATGGAGAAATGTTCATTATGTGTTCAGAAATTACAATCAACTAAATTAGTTGCTAAGAAAGAAGGTAGATCAATCGTTGATGGAGAAATTTCAACTGCTTGTTCTGAAGTATGTCCAACAAATGCAATTACTGTAGGAGATTGGAATGATACAAAATCTTTAGTAAGAAAAGAAACTACTGACAAAAGAGCTTACCAAGCTTTAGAAGAGATTGGGATTAAGCCAAATGTTTGGTATAAAGTTAAAGTTAGAAATGAGGAGAATGAAGCATTAGCTGAATTACAAACTTCACATGATAGTGGACATGGTGATGATAACCATGGAGATGCTCATGAAGAGACTTTAGAAACAGGACACGATAGTCATGGTGATGCACCTGCTCATCATTAATATAAATAGATTAGTTTAAATTAAACAAAGTATAATGCATAAGGAATCAGCAATTAGAGAACCTTTAATACTTGGTCATAAAACGTACCATGATATTACAGAGGATGTATGTAGATCCATTGAAGGAAAAGCACCG
>Ga0209291_1001625_pt1 | contig 19685 bp, 17 predicted proteins | sample GOMGulsemesocosm_FD_184633 | JGI IMG/M metagenome (GOLD analysis project Ga0209291, IMG submission 184633) | Methane-oxidizing microbial communities from mesocosms in the Gulf of Mexico - GOM9B Gulf of Mexico (SPAdes) (version 2) | ecosystem: Environmental > Aquatic > Marine > Cold seeps...
ATGGGAGGTTCTATGCATATTTTTTCTAAAGAAAAAGGATTTTACGGAGGTCACGGAATTGTTGGTGGACAAATTCCTTTAGGAGCAGGAATGGCTTTTGGAGATAAATATCACAATACCGGAGCTGTGTCATTATGTTATTTTGGAGATGGAGCTGCGCGTCAGGGGTCATTACATGAAACATTTAACATGGCAATGTTGTGGAAGCTTCCAGTAGTATTTATTGTTGAAAACAATGGATATGCAATGGGAACTTCTGTAGAAAGAACAGCAAACCATACAGATATATATAAATTAGGATTAGGATATGAAATGCCTTGTCGTCCAGTAGACGGAATGGACCCTATTGCTGTAGCAAAAGAGGTAGATATCGCTATGGAGCATGCTAGAGCAGGAAATGGGCCTACATTTTTAGAAATGAAAACATACCGTTATAGAGGTCACTCTATGTCGGATGCACAACATTATAGAACAAAAGATGAAGTAGCAGAATATCAAAAAATAGATCCTATAACAACTGTTAAGGCTACTATTTTAGAAAAAAAATACGCTACAGAAGATCAGATAGAAGAAATTAATAAGCGTGTTAAAGCGTTAGTTAAAGAGTGTGAGCAATTCGCTGAAGAATCTGCTTATCCAGAAGTACAACAATTGTACGATATGGTTTACGAACAAGAAGATTATCCGTTTATTTCTCATAAATTATAAGTAATGGCAATAGTAGTTAATATGCCCCGTTTGAGTGATACCATGACAGAAGGAGTGGTAGCAACTTGGTTAAAGAGTGTTGGTGATGCAGTTGAAGAAGGAGATATTCTTGCCGAAATTGAAACTGACAAAGCTACAATGGAGTTCGAATCATTTAATGAGGGAACTTTATTGCACATAGGAGTTAAAGAAGGAGAAGCAGCTCCAGTTGATTCGTTATTGGCAATTATTGGTGAAAAGGGAGAAGATATTTCTGCGTTACTAGCAGGAGAGACTCCAGAGGTTAAAGATGAAAAAGCTTTAGCTGAAACTTCTAGTGCTAATGAGTTTGCTGAAACGACAAATGTTCCTGAAGGAGTAATAGTAGTAACTATGCCTCGTTTGAGTGATACCATGACGGAAGGAACGGTGGCAACATGGTTAAAAAATGTTGGTGATGTAGTTGAAGAGGGAGATATTCTTGCTGAAATTGAAACTGATAAAGCTACAATGGAGTTTGAATCTTTTAATGAAGGTACATTATTATATGTAGGCCTTCAAGAAGGAGAAGCAGCACCAGTTGATAGTGTTTTAGCTATTATTGGACCTAAAGGAACGGATGTAGCTGATATTGCAGCAAACTATAAAAAAGTCGATGATGCTCCTAAAAAGGAAACAGCTAAGACTGAAAAGCCAAAAGTTGTAGCGGCGACTAAACCAGAAAAAAAGAAATCTGAAAAGAAAACTTCAGTAAGTTCTGAAAGAATATTTGCTTCACCATTAGCTAAAAAAATGGCTGAAGACAAAGGAATAGCTTTGAATAGAGTTTCCGGTTCAGGAGAAAATGGTAGAATAATAAAAAAAGATATTGAAAACTATCAGCCTGCTTCAAGTGGAGCAAATGTTGGTGTTTTTGTTCCTTCTGGAGAAGAACGTACTGAAGATATTTCAAATTCACAAATGCGTAAAGTGATTGCTCGTAGATTAGGAGAGTCTAAGTTTACAGCACCACATTATTACTTGAATGTTGAATTTGACATGGAAAATGCAATTGCTTTCAGAAAGCAATTCAATACACTTCCAGATATTAAAATATCTTTTAACGATATTATTGTTAAGGCATCTGCTTTGGCATTAAAACAGTATCCACAAGTAAACTCACAATGGTTTGATGATCGTATTCAATTGAATCATCATGTACATGTAGGAGTTGCCGTTGCTGTTGAAGATGGTTTAGTAGTTCCTGTAGTGGAATTTACTAATGAAAAATCATTGCCACAAATTGGAGCTGAAGTAAAAGATTACGCGGTAAGAGCGAGACAAAAGAAATTGACTCCTCAAGAAATGGATGGTAGTACATTTACTATTTCTAATTTAGGAATGTTCGGTATTGAAAGTTTTACTTCAATTATTAATCAACCTAACTCAGCGATCCTTTCAGTAGGAGCAATAGTTGAAAAACCAGTTGTAAAAGAAGGTCAATTAGTTGTAGGAAATACAATGAAATTAACCTTAGCTTGTGATCATAGAACAGTTGATGGAGCTACAGGAGCACAATTCTTGCAAACCTTAAAAGGGTTTATTGAGAATCCGGTTACCATGTTAGCGTAATTGTCGCACTGAGCTTGTCTAAGTGCTTATATAAATATTATAAATCCCGTTTCAGTTTTGAAACGGGATTTTTTTTATCTTTAGAAAAAATATAAATAAATGTTTAAAAGAATAATTGTAGTAGGAATATTAGTAAGTCTTTTTGCTTGTAATTCGACAAAAAATTCTGTTGGCGAACCTAGTAATCCTGGAGAGAGTGCAACTCAATCTGGAATGAATGGAGCTGGTAGTGCAAACGGTGTAGATATAAAAAGTACTGTTAATATAGGAGTAACTGATAAAAAAGCTAGTGAAGTTTCTCCAAGTGTTATGAAAACTATTGTGTCGTATTTAGCTTCCGATGCTTTAGCGGGTCGTGATACTGGAAGTGAAGGAATTGATAAGGCGGCTACTTATATCGCTGATTATTTAAAAGCAAACAATGTAGGTTCTTATTACTGTACCTATAGAGATGTGTTTGATGTTAATGGAAAAGAAGCTTTTAATGTTATTGGTTTATTGCAAGGAACTGACCCTATTTTACAAGATGAATATGTAATTATAGGAGCGCATTATGATCATATAGGCAAAGGAAAACAAGTCGGTGATGATATTATAGCAAATGGAGCAAACGATAATGCTGCAGGAACTGCGGCAGTGATGGAAATGGCAAAGTATTTTGCTAAGGTGAAAAATAACAAACGTAGTATCGTATTTGTTTTATTTGCTGCTGAAGAAAAGGGCTTGTTAGGATCTAAGCATTTGGCAGCAGCAATGAAAGAAGCAAACAGAAATGTGTATGCGATGCTTAATTTTGAAATGATTGGTGTGCCCTTGGTAGGAAAAAACTATACGGCATATGTAACGGGATATCATAAATCGAATCTTGCTGATAAAATGAATACTTATGCAAGTGCTAGTTTAGCAGGGTATTTACCAGAAGCAAAACAATACCAGTTGTTTTCACGATCAGATAACTATCCGTTTTACACAGCGTTTAACATTCCGGCACAGACTTTTTGTACCTTTGATTTTACAAATTTTGATTACTACCATCATGTAGATGATGAGATTGATAAATTAGATTTTAACCATATGGCAAATTTTGTGAATGCCTATTTGCCAGCAATAGAGAAAGTTGTAAATTCAGCACCCAATGAAATTAAATTAAATGACTAAAAATATAATCATTACAGGAACCAGTAGAGGAATTGGATTTGAATTAGTAAAGTTATTTGCTGAAGCTGGTCATCAAGTGTTAAGTTTGTCAAGAAATGACACTCCAATTATAAGTTTGAATTTAAATAATGTTACGGCATTATCATTCGATTTATCCGTAGAAAGCGATTACAAAAAAGTATCAAGTTTTGTTGCTGATAAATGGAATAATAAAGTTGATGTTTTAATTAATAATGCAGGTTTGCTAATTAATAAGTCTTTTGAGTCATTAACATATCAAGATTGGGAATCGGTTTATAAAGTAAATGTATTTGGGGTTGCAGAATTAACAAAAACAGTACTTCCTTTTATGAATTCGGGGGGTCATGTAGTTACCGTAAGTTCAATGGGTGGAATTCAAGGTTCAATGAAGTTCCCAGGTTTAGCAGCGTATAGTTCTAGTAAAGGAGCTGTGATTACCTTATCTGAAGTATTAGCAGAAGAGTACAAAGAACAACAAGTAGCATTTAATGTATTAGCTTTAGGGGCAGTACAAACAGAAATGCTTGAAGAGGCTTTCCCAGGTTATGAAGCACCTTTAAAAGCGATAGAAATGGCAAACTATATTTGCGATTTTTCGTTGACTGGAAATAAATATTATAATGGGAAAGTATTAGAAGTGTCTAGTACCACTCCGTAATTTATGGAAAAAATTCTCTTAAAATATTTGCCTGAACGATCAGTTCCTACTGTTTTTGAGTTAATCAGAGGCAATAATGTTAGCTTAAAAATAGTTAATGAACGTGTTACTAAACATGGGGATTACAGACGATCACCTAATGGAGAGCATCAAATAACCATAAATTCGAATTTAAATAAATATCGATTTTTAATGACCTTGGTACACGAAGTAGCTCATTTGATTGCTATTGAAAAATATGGAAGAGAAATTAAACCTCATGGGGCTGAGTGGAAATATACCTATAAACAATTAATGTTGCCATTTATAAATCCAGCTGTTTTTCCAAATCAATTATTACCTGATATAGCAAATCATTTTAAAAACCCGAGAGCAAGTAGTGATACCGACGCAAAATTATCAGTATTGTTAAAACAATTTGATGAAAGAAACGATAAAAACTATATTTTTGAAATTCCTTTAGGAAGTACTTTTCGCATTCATAATGGAAAAGTGTTTAAGAAAGGAAATAGACGCGTTAAGCGTTACGAATGTTTAGAGTTGAGTTCAGGGAGAGTATACCTGTTTCAACCCAATGCAGAAATAGAATTGCTTAAAGCAAATTAAAGAAGTCTCCTCGAGCGCAGTCGAGAGGTTATATATAGCATAAACAAGGTCTTGACTGCGCTCGACCAGATATACAAAAAATGAATAAAAATTATTACGCAATATTAATGGCCGGTGGTGTAGGATCGCGTTTTTGGCCAGTAAGTACCTCAAGTTTTCCTAAACAATTTCACGACATGTTAGGAACCGGTGATACCCTTATTCAAAAAACATTTTCACGACTGAGTAATTTAATTCCAAAAGAAAATATTTTCATTTTAACCAATGAAAGATATAACGACTTGGTTTTGGAACAACTACCAGAAGTAGAGCAACGACAAGTAGTATTGGAACCTGCAATGCGAAACACAGCTCCTTGTATATTATATGCATCATTAAAGATTCAAAAAGAGAATCCTGATGCAGTAATGATTGTTGCGCCAAGTGATCATTGGATTGAAGATGAACAAGCATTCACCAATAATGTAAAACAGGCTTTTGATTATTGTTCAGAAAATGATGCTTTAATGACTTTAGGTATTCAGCCAACATTCCCAAATACGGGGTATGGGTATATTGAGTTTGATAAAAGTACAGAGAATGATATAAAAGAAGTAAATCAGTTTAGAGAAAAACCTGATTATGCAACTGCTAAAGAATTTATTGCTCAAGGGAATTTCCTTTGGAATGCAGGTATTTTTATGTGGAGCGCGAAGAGTGTTGTCAATGCTTTTCAAAAATTTCAGCCAAATTTATACTCGCTTTTTGAAAAAGGAATTTCAGTATATAATACAGCGTCTGAAAATGATTTTATAAAAAATAATTACGAGAAGGCTGAAAATATTTCTGTGGATTATGCTATTATGGAAGCAGCTAAAAACGTATTGGTATCAAAAGCTACTTTTGATTGGAACGACCTTGGTACTTGGGGGAGTTTATATGATAAATTAGAAAGGGATGATGCTAATAATGCTGTAGTAAACGCGAAATTATTGGCAGAAGAAGCAACCGGAAATATGATACGAACAGCAACCGATAAGTTAGTTGTTGTTGATGGGTTAACTGATTATATTATTGTAGATAAAGAAGATGTGCTAATGATTTATCCAAAATCAAAAGAACAAGATATCAAACAAATTGTAACTAAAGTAAAAGAAGATTATAATGCTGATTTAACTTAGCTAAAATCTCCTCTCCTAGGGGAGAGGATTAAGGTGAGGGGAATTAACTAAAAATATTAAGCAAAACTAAATGGCTGAAGAAACTAAACTGACTCCTGAGGAAGAAAAAGCATTAGCAACTGATGTAAAGAAAGACGCGAAAGGTTTATTTAAAAGTGTAAGTACATTTTTATCGGAACTACTTGATATTAGAGGGGAAACAGATAGAGATCAGACCATAGATGATATCAAAAAAGATATCGCCTTTAAAGGACATACTGCATGGATTTTGGTTTTTGCAATATTCATAGCTTCCATAGGGCTTAATGTAAGTTCTACAGCGGTTGTCATTGGAGCCATGTTAATATCGCCATTAATGGGGCCAATATTAGGAATAGGATTATCATTAGCAATATATGATATAGATACCTTAAAGCGCTCCTTGGTGAACTTAGGAGTAATGGTAGGTTTAAGTGTATTTACTGCATTCTTATATTTTTGGGTATCTCCATTAACTGAAGAAACACCAGAGTTGGTTGCAAGAACTGCTCCAACAATATTAGATGTATTAATCGCTATTTTTGGAGGCTTAGCCTTAATTGTTGCGAGATCTAAAAAAGGAACAATGGCATCGGTTATTTTTGGGGTTGCCATAGCAACAGCTTTAATGCCACCTTTGTGTACTGTAGGGTATGGTTTAGCAATTGGTGATTCTAAATTTTATATTGGAGGTTTGTATTTGTTTGCAATTAATACGATTTTCATTGCCTTGGCAACATTTGTTGTAGCAAAAATATTGGCATTCCCCTTAGTAAAATATGCTAATGAAGCGAAGCGTAACAGAATAAAGTGGACAGTTACTGTTGTAGCATTGTTGGCGATAATTCCTGCAATATTTACCTTCGTTTCTGTTTTAGAAAAAAGTAATCAAGATAAGGATGTTAGAAATTTTGTAAAAAACGAAATAGAGAGTAACCCTGAATTATTTTTGAGTAGGCCAATTGTAGATTATGAGAATAAAACATTTACCTTAACTTTTTTAAACGAATTGTCGAAAGCCACAAAAGCAGATTTGCAAAATGAGAAAAAGACTGGTTATAAATATTTAAAAGATTTTAATTTAAAATTTAATGATAATAAAGTAAAAAGTTTTGATTTGATATCAGATGCGTATCAAGACGCCCAAAAGCGTTTAGATGAAAAGAATAATGTAATATCAGGTTTACAAACTACTATTGAAGTTTTAAAGACAGAACTTGAAATTAAGAAGAGTAAAGTACCATTAGATTTCTTAGAGGTTTCTAAAGATGCAAAAATAAATTTCTCAAATTTGAAGAGCCTTGGTTTTTCTAAAGAATTGAAATCGAACTTTAGAAAAATTGATACTTTGCCAATAGCAAGAGTGCAATGGAAATCAGAAGTAACGGATAGTTTGAGTAAAATCAGAAATGATAAGTTAGCGATATGGTTGCAGAAAGAAATGAAATTGGATACTATATATGTTAAATAGCAAATTTCAACATAAAGAAATATTAAGTAAAAGACTTCTTGTATAAGAGGTCTTTACTTTTTTGGATGCAATCCAGTTTGTGAAAAACTTACTTTATGGAGTCCTTAGTAATTAGTTGTCTTCCAAATACATCTTTCTAACCTTTTTCATTAAGTTAGAGGAGTATACAAAGTCAGTTACAGCTTTGTTGTCCGTTCTAAAAATGTCTTTGTTGGTGCCTTCCCATTCTTTATGACCGTTTTTTAAGAAGACAATATTCTGCCCAATTTCCATTACGGAATTCATGTCATGAGAGTTAATAACGGTAGTAATGTTGTATTCCTGAGTAATCTCTAGAATTAAATTATCAATTAAAATGGATGTTTGTGGATCTAATCCTGAGTTAGGTTCGTCACAAAATAAATATTTAGGATTCATAACTATAGCTCGTGCAATAGCTACTCTTTTTTGCATTCCTCCAGAAATTTCAGAAGGGAATTTATGATTTGAGTTTATTAAGGCAACACGTTTAATTACTTCGTTTGCTCTGTCTCTTTTTTCGCTATTTGACATTTGAGAAAACATTTCCATAGGGAACATTACGTTTTCTTCAACGGTCATGGAATCAAACAAAGCTCCTCCTTGAAAAAGCATTCCTATTTGTACGCGTAGTTCTCTTTTTTCACTTTTCGATAAGTCACCGTATATTTTATCATGAAAAGCAATGGTGCCTTCTTCAGGTGTGTGTAAGCCTAATAGCGATTTTAAGAATACTGTTTTTCCTGAGCCACTTTGACCAATAATTAAATTAGTTTTACCTTGTTCGAAAACGGTAGAAACTCCTTTTAAAATTTCAACACCATTAAAGCCTTTATGTAAATTTTTAACTGTAATCATTTAGGTTAACATTAATTGAGTGATGATGTAATTTACAATAATAATAACAACACTTGTCCAAACAAAAGATGATGTTGCTGCTTTACCAACTTCCAATGCTCCACCTTTCATATAATACCCATGAAAAGAAGGGATTGTAGCAAGAATGAATGCAAAGAAAAATGTTTTTACATAGGCATAAAATATCTGAAACTCATTAAACTCATATTGTAGCCCAGTAATAAAATCTTCATTAGTAGAAAAGCCACCATATACACAGGCTACCCATCCTCCTAGAATACCTAAAAACATAGATAATGTAATCACAAATGGATATAACATTAAGGAAACTATTTTAGGGAAAACAAGATAGTTTAAGGAGTTTATTCCCATTACCTCTAAAGCATCTATTTGTTCCGTAACACGCATACTTCCGATACTAGAAGTAATGAATGACCCTACTTTTCCGGCCATAATAATCGACATAAAAGTAGGTGCGAATTCTAATACAATACTTTGTTTAGTAGCAAAACCAACCAAGTATTTTGGAATTAGCGGGTTATCAATATTTAAAGCAGTTTGAATGGCAATTACCCCACCAACGAAAAAGGATATAAAAGCAACAATACCAAGGGAGTCAATAATTAAATCGTCAATTTCTTTAAAAATCAATTTCTTTAAAGCGCTCCATTTGGTAAACTTGCTAAAAATTTCCTTTAGCATGATAAAATACAGCCCAAAATCGTGTAGGTACTTCATAGAAAGCTAAAATAATAAATCTATTGTAACAATAGATTATGTTAGCTTATAAAAAGGTATTTTTGAAACAAAATAACAGATGAAACAAATATATATTCTTGTATTAAGTATAATGTCATTAGCCTGTACAGCTCAAAAGAATGGGGCTCAACTAAACAATGACACACCAAAATTGGTGGTAGGAATTGTTGTTGATCAAATGCGGTATGATTATTTAACGCGTTTTGAAAGTAAATTTGGTGATGGTGGATTTATGCGTTTGATAAATCAAGGGTTCAACTGTAAGAATCATCATTTTAATTATGTGCCTACGTACACAGGTCCCGGTCATGCCTCAATTTTTACAGGAACTTCACCAATGAATCATGGGATAATTTCTAATTATTGGTATGATAAGTATACAGATAAATCAGTGTATTGCGCTTCTGATGATTCGGTTACAGCAGTAGGTGTGACGACTGAAAAAGAAAAAATGTCTCCAAGAAGATTAAAAACTACTACAGTTACGGATCAATTGCGATTGCATACCCAAAACAGAAGTAAGGTAATTGGAATATCCTTGAAAGATAGAGGTGCTATTTTACCAGCTGGTCACACAGCAAATGCAGCGTATTGGTTTAGAGGGAAGAATGATGGTAAGTTTATAACGAGTTCCTATTACAGTAATAAATTGCCAAGTTGGGTAAAAAAGTTTAATGCCACTAAGAAATCTTATTTAAAAACATGGAGTACGATATTGCCTATAGCTCAGTACACCGAAAGTGGGCCAGATAACACCAATTTTGAAGAGCCATTTAAAGGAGAAGAAACGGATGCTTTTACGGTAGGTAAGGTTACCAAAAGTGGACCAGATAACACCAGTTTAGAAGAACCATTTAAAGGGAGAGAAACGGCTACTTTTCCGTATGATTTGAAAGCGCTATCAAAAGAAAATGGAGGGTACGATATTTTAAAGGCTACTCCTTTTGGAAATGAAATGACAACAGATTTTGCTATTGCTGCTATTAAAAATGAAGCAATGGGTACTGATAATATTACTGATTTTTTAACATTAAGTTATTCCTCAACAGATTATGTAGGGCATCAATTTGGAGTGAACTCTATTGAAGTAGAAGATACCTATTTAAGGTTAGATAAGGATTTGGCTAAATTGTTTACCTATCTTGATAAGCAAGTTGGAAAAGGAGAATACACTGTTTTTTTAACTGCGGATCATGGAGCCGTTAACGTTCCTAACTACTTGAAATCACAAGGGATTCCTGCAGGTTATTTTAATAAGAAAGAATTTATAGCTAAAGTAAAAGAAGCATTAGTAACAAAATTTGAGTTTAAAGGTTTGGTAAAAAACATCTCTAATAATCAGATTTTTTTAGATAGAGAATTGATAAAAAGCTACAATCTAAATTTAATAAATATTCAAGAATTCCTTGCGCAAGAGATAGTGTTATACACACATATTGACAAGGCATATGCTGCAAAAACATTAAGTACTACTCAGTTTGTTTCAGGAGTAGGAGCATTAGTGCAAAATGGATTTCATCAAAAACATTCTGGAGATGTCGTTTATGTATTGGAACCAGCAGTAATATCATACCCTGAAAGAGGATCTACACATGGTAGTAGTTTTAGTTATGATACCCATGTACCTTTGATGTTTTATGGAGCTGGAATTAAAAAAGGAAGTACTTTGAAAAAAACAGAAGTGATAGATATTGCTCCAACAATATCGGCTTTGTTAGGGATTTCTTTTCCTAATGGATGTACTGGCGATCCTTTAGGTTTTGTGTTAGACGAATATTAATTAAATATAAATGAAACTACTTAAATTTACGGGTATTCTAATTGTGATACTTTCATTAACTTCTTGTAAAGTAGGAAGGTTTGCATATTATAATTTTGCAGATATAACAGACCACAAAATTTTTCCGAAACATATAATTAAAAATGATAGCATACCGTTCATTTTTAAGAAAAAGAACAGTTCTAGTATTCCTGATACATTGGCCATTACAAAAAAAGGATTAAAGCAAAAAATAGCATTTGATGAATATTTAATTTCAAACAAAACGGTTGCTTTCCTGGTAATTAAAAATGATTCTATTGAATATGAAAAATATTTTTCAAAGTATGATGAGGCTTCTTTAGTCAACTCTTTTTCAATGGCAAAATCTGTTACTTCAATACTAATTGGTTGTGCAATAGATGAAGGATTGATTAAAGAGACAGATGAACCTATAACAAACTATTTACCTGAGCTAAAAAAAAATGGTTTTGAAGTGGTTACAATTAATCACCTTTTAAACATGACGTCAGGGATTGATTTTAGTGAGAGTTATTTCAATCCTTTTGGTCATGCAGCAAGTTTCTATTATGGTACTAACTTGAGAAAAGAAATAAGTAAACTAAAATTAAAATGTAAACCTGGTACAGAATTCAGTTACAGTAGTGGCGATGCTCAGTTACTTGGGCTAGTATTACAGTCAGCCTTGAAAGACAAGTCGATATCAGATTACCTAGAGCAAAAAATATGGAAACCTTTAGGGATGGAATTTGATGCTTCTTGGAGTATGGATAAAAGAAAGAATGGTGTAGAAAAAACCTTCTGTTGCTTAAATGCTAGAGCAAAAGATTTTGCGAAAATCGGGAGGTTATATTTAAATAAAGGTGTTTGGAATGGTAAAAGAATAGTATCAGAAGAATGGGTGAATTCCTCTACTAAAATTGATACAACAAACGGTGGAGTATCGTATTATCAAAATCAGTGGTGGATAAAATCAAATGACGGTACATTTGAGGCGAGAGGAATTTTAGGACAACGTATTTATGTCAATTCTAAAAAAAACCTTGTCATCGTAAGACTAGGGAAAGATGAAGGGAAAACTGCAAATTGGGCTTATTTCTTTGACCTTTTATCTAAAAGGTATGATGAGTAAGATAGTGTAGTATTTCCGATAAAAATGTTGTTATATAATTAAAGATCTGTTTTTCTAGAACATGAACTAGAGAAACAGGTCTTTATGACGGCTAAGTCAAATAATTATTTTTTGTATGCTTCATCATGTACACTTTTGACAGCTCTACCTGATGGGTCATTCATGTTTTTAAATGATTCATCCCAAGCTAATGCAGTGGGAGTACTACAAGCAACAGAAGGCACAGAAGGCACCGTTTTTGCTGCAGTATCACTAGGAAAGTGACTTTCGAAAATAGTACGGTAATGGTATTCTTCTTTATTTTGTGGTGTATGAATAGGAAACCTATAATGTGCGTTTTCCATTTGTTCGTCGGTTACTGCTAAAGCAACAAGCTCTTTTAAGTTGTCAATCCAGTTATAGCCTACACCATCTGAAAACTGTTCTTTTTGTCTCCATGCTACAGATTCAGGTAAATACTTTTCAAAGGCTTTTCGAAGAACCCATTTTTCCATTTTATCGGTAGTAATCATTTTATCTTGCGGATTTAAGCGCATTGCTACATCCATAAATTCTATATCTAAAAAAGGAACACGTCCTTCAATTCCCCATGCAGCTAACGATTTGTTTGCGCGCAAGCAATCATATTCATAAATTTTATTCAATTTCCGAACGGTTTCCTTGTGAAATTCTTCAGCATTGGGTGCCTTATGAAAATATAAATACCCTCCAAATATCTCATCAGCTCCTTCGCCAGATAAGACCATTTTTATTCCCATTGCTTTTATTGCTCTTGCCAAAAGATACATTGGTGTAGAAGCTCTTACTGTTGTGATGTCATAAGTTTCCAAATGATAGATAACATCTTTTATGGCATCTAAACCTTCTTGAATGGTAAACTTTACTTCATGATGTATGGAGTCAATATGTTTAGCTACTTTTTGTGCGGCAGCTAAATCAGGTGAGCCTTCTAAACCAATTGCGAAGGAATGTAATTGAGGCCACCATGCTCCTTGAGTATCGCCAGTTTCAATTCGTTTTTCGGAATATACCTTAGCTAATGCTGAGGTTACTGATGAATCCAAACCTCCAGAGAGTAGTACTCCATAAGGAACATCACTCATTAATTGTCTATGTACGGCATCGGCAAGGGCATTGTGTAATTCATCCAAATTTGTAGTGTTACTTTTAATGGATTCATATTCCATCCAATCTCTAGTATACCATTTTGTAGGTTGTGAATCGGTACTATGCCAGTAATGTCCAGGAGGGAATATTTCTATTCGTGAACAGATTCCTTCTAAAGCTTTTAATTCCGAAGCGATATAAAAAGTTCCGTTTTTATCCCATCCCATGTATAAAGGGATAATTCCCATATGGTCGCGAGCAATAAAGAATTCATCTTTGGTTGCATCATATAGTGCAAAGCCAAATATTCCGTTTAAGTCGTCAATAAAATCAACTCCATTTTCTTGGTATAAGGCTAAAATAATTTCACAATCTGACTGCGTTTGAAAATCATATTTTTCTTTAAGTTGTTTACGTATTTCTATGTGATTGTAGATTTCTCCATTTACCGCTAAGATGTTTTTTTTATCAGCACTAAATAGTGGCTGTTTACCAGAGGTTGGATCAACAATTGCTAGACGTTCGTGACTTAATATAGCTTTTTTATGTGTGTAAATACCACTCCAATCGGGTCCCCGATGGCGCAATTTTTTGCTCATTTCCAATACTTGAGTACGCAGTTTTTCTGAGTCTTCTTTTAAGTTGAAAGCGCAAACAATTCCACACATAATATATTGTTATTATTGATTAGTAATTATTATGCGAAATGGGGGGTAAGTAATTCTTGAAAGAATTTTGATTGCCAGAATAAGCAATTCATTATTGAGGGTAATTTTAAAGATACTAAAATTCAGTTGATTAGCTTTGTTTTAACGAAACTTTTTTTGAATTCCTTTCCAACGAAGTGATCTTATAAAAGCACCTTCTTGTTTGGTAACAAGCTTTTGGGTATTGTTTTTAGCGGCTTTATAATACCCTGTTAAGTAGTCAATTAGTAATAAAGGTTGTTTTTTAAGTAGCGCTAATTTGACGCTTGCAATACTTGTAAGTATAAAACCATAATCAAGTTTATAAAAAGCCTCTCCTTGTTTGTAGCGAGCCCTTTTATTATAAGTTGCTCCTGTTGGTTTTAAATGTTTCGCTTTAAGTGCTTCATCAGTTTTTATCTTCCAACCGTGGTATTGCGCTAGTAATTCGTCAACAGTATCCCAACCCATTGATGGTTTTAGTTTTCCAATGTCTAAAAAACACTGTTTTCTGTAGGCTTTAAAAGCACCACGAATATGATCTTTATTGGTTAAGTTTTCTAAAATCCAGCTGCCGTTTTTTTCGATATACGCAAAACCACCAGCCATACCAATTTTCTTGTCAGAATTAAAATGGTGTATTAAGGTTTCAAAATAATTGTTGGGTATAATAATGTCGGCATCTAGTTTTACAATGAAGTCATAATTATCATCTAAAGTTTCATATCCTTTATAAAAGGCTTGAATTACTTTACTTCCAGGTAAATGTTCAGTCCCGGATGTATTGTTTATTAAGTTTACAAAAGGATGCTTATCAGTATAATTTTTAACAATCTCAGCAGTATTGTCGGTTGAATTATCATTAACCACAATCACTTTTTTAGGCAGTAGAGTTTGCGAAACAATACCATCTAAAGTTAAGCTGATATAATTAGCTTCATTATGGGCAGGTATGACTATGTAGTAGTTCAAAACTTATTGTTTTCTTTTAAAAAATAATATGAAGTTATTACAGAAATAGAAACTCCAATTATTAAAGGGACATACTTAATAGCAAGGTAAATAAATCTGAATACAAATCCATAATCAGTTCTAAATTTGTCAGATTTTATAATAAGCTCTTTTAATTCGTTAGATTGATTAATATAGGAGTATATCATAACTAATAAAAAGCTAAGAAAATAAAGTAAAACTATTTTAGTGTTATGATTAAACCCTCTCAGCATAAACCATATAATATCTAGGAGTAAAAGCTCTAAGCAATGGCCTAAAGCCTATTTTTTTAATTGGGTTTGTAAATTTTTCACGAGCAATAATTTTCCATCCTGCTTTTTCCAATAACCAATCAAATTGCCAATCTTCAAATTCATGATAGTGTCTGTCCCATTTATCGGTTTTACTTTGGTATGCAGGAGCAAACCATAAGCGCATAGGAATGGAAGCTACTAATTTATCTGATTTTAAACTTTTTAAAATTTCTAGAGGAGCTAACAAGTGTTCAAATATTTCAAAAGCAGTAGTTACCGAATATGCTTCGTTTTGTATGTTACCATGGTCTATATCTAAATCTTCTCCTTTAGTGTTTTTAACCGTAAATCCTCTTTCAGACATTATTTTAGAAAAAGGGTTTGGAACTCCCAAATCTAAAATAGTTGCATCTTTAGAAATATGTTTTTCTAAAAATTCAATGGTATGCTTATAACGCTTGTTAGGAAATGTGTTTTCGTACATGAAATCAAAACTACTCTTTTTTCGATTAATAATAAAGTGTTTTAGGTTTTAGGAGTAAATACGACTGATAATAAATGAGTATCTTTACTAAACAAACGGATTGCGATTATGGATATTACAAAACATCATGAGTTACCCTACGAAATTAGCTTGAGTTTTGACCTTTTGTTAAAGCATTATCAAGATAGGTTACTTGTAGAGAAAAACGAGCTAGTGAAACAACACTTGGAAGGGTTAATAGCTGCTTTTAAGCAGTATCCGTTATTAAGTGAGGGTATTAAGACAGAAGAAGAATTAGCGGGCTTAAAAAAAGTTATAGACTTGCTAATGGGTGATTTGTTTCCTCAAGCTTTAAGCATGAACGAAATTAAAGCTGCAAGTATTCCTATGCAGCCGGTACATTTTTATTATTCTACTAGGTTTGAAAATATTATTAAAGCTACTGGAAATGATTTTAAATTTCAGTTAGCGGATTTTACTGAGGATGAAATGTATATCATGTCCTGTACATATATTTTAGCTTCGCATTATCAGGTAAATACCGATTATCAAAAACCATTGTATTATCCTATTCCAGATAAAGGCGGAAATATAAAAACGTATCGATTAGCCATGAATGCTGATTTTATAAATATAACACCTACAGAAAAATCTCTAGATATTAGTCAAAAAGATATAGATCTGTTATTACAGAATTATGATAATATAGATTTGTGGAAAGAAAAATTCCCTCCAAATTCATGGGATTTAAAAGGTTTTATATTAATCAATTTTATTGATGTTACCGTAGATACAGTAATATCTGATTTAAAATCAGATATGTTAAATCACACTATCTCAAATGATAATTTTGATGATTTTCAAGAGGACTTTAAGCGATACTTTAATAATCCTGAATTGTTAATTGGTTTTACAAAGTACGACTCAAATACCGATAGTTTTGTAAATCCACCAGGGAAACAGGTTGCTAGTTTTATTCTAGGAAAAATGGATGAACTAAGTTGTAAAACAGGTTTTTGTCATTTTTCATATGATAAAGTAGTTAAAGAAAATAAGTATTTGACGATATCGGATATTGACGATGCTTTGTCCATGGGAAAAAATGCTGTTCTAAGTCAATTACAGAAACAAGGATTTAGGAGTTGTATTATTGCTCCTATTGTTGTGGATGAAATGCTTATAGGGACTTTAGAAATTGTGTCGCCTAATAAAAATGATTTAACCTCAATAAATGCGAGTAAGTTAGATATTATAATGCCTTATTTAATTGCTACTTCTAAACGTTCTATTCAAGAGTCAGAGAATTATATTAAAGCTATTATTCAAAATGAATGTACGGCTATTCATCCAGCGGTATTATGGAAGTTTGAAGAAGAGGCGGAACGCTTTATGCAAAATACTTTAGTAGATAATGGCGTAAAAGCTAACTTTAAAGATGTGGTATTTAATCATGTATATCCGCTTTTCGGACAAATTGATATCATTGGATCTTCTACAGTTAGAAATGAGGCCATTCAAGCCGATTTTATAAAACAATTACAATTGGTGAAAGCTATTTTTACCAATGCTTTCAAAGAAGAATCCTTGGAGTTTTACCAGCAAGTAGTTTTACAAATTAAAGATTTTATCACCGAATTAAAATCAGATTTTAATACTACAAGTGAGGAACAGCTATTACACTTTTTAAAGAATGAAGTGAATCCTATCATGCCTCATATTAAAGGACTATCCCCTTCGTTAAAGGAACAGGTAATACAATATAAAGAAACTATAAATATTGAAACAGGAGTGGTGTATGATAAACGTAAAGATTATGAAAATGCAGTAGAGTTTATAAATACACAAATGGCAAGGGTGATGGATAAAAAGCAAAAAGAAGCACAGCAAATTTATCCTCATTTTTTTGAACGTTTTAAAACTGACGGTGTAGAGCATAACATGTACATAGGGCAATCCTTGGTAAAAAATAAGCCCTACAATAGCGTGTATTTAAAAAACTTACGCTTATGGCAATTGACCACCATGTGTGAGATGGAGCAGTCTTTTTATGAAATTCAAAAGGATAAACCTGTACAACTTGATTGTGCCTCATTAACTTTGGTGTTTGGTAATAGCTTATCAGTTAGGTATCGTGTAGATGAAAAAAAATTCGACGTAGACGGAGCCTATAATGCGCGTTATGAAATTATTAAAAAACGTATTGATAAAGCACATATTAAAGGTACTAATGAGCGTATAACACAAAAAGGAAAATTGGTAATAGTGTATTCTCAAAAGAGGGATGAGTTGGAATACTTGCGTTACATTAAGTTTCTACAAGCCAAAAATTATTTGGAAGAAACTGTTGAGTTAGTTGAGTTAGAAGATTTACAAGGAGTAATTGGTTTAAAGGCTATTCGAGTAAATATTAATTATCAGGCTAACACTAAAAAAATCACTTATAAAGATCTGGTAAAAGAAATTGAGAAGTGATTGGGAAAGGGGTAAAATGTTCGTGTATTCGTGGTTAAAAATGTCAACCACGAATACACGAATTATTGGTGATTTGTAGTTCACTTAAATAATGGTTAAGAAATTAAACTATAAATATGGCTGAAATTATATATAAAAAGGAGAGTTATGAAATAGTTGGTGCCTTATTCGATGTGCATAATCAACTAGGATCGGGCTTTTTAGAAATTGTTTATAAAGATGCTTTAGAATATGAGTTTAGGTTACGTAATATTCCTTTTGAAAGGGAAAAACAATATTCAGTCAGCTATAAAGACACAAAACTTAAGCATAAGTTTTATGCTGACTTTGTAGTGTTTGATAAAATTATATTAGAAATAAAAGCAATTACTAATTTGTCGGATTCTCATGTTTCTCAGTGTATTAATTATTTAAAAGTTTCTGATAATAGGTTAGCTATTTTAGTTAATTTTCATAAAGATTTTTTAGATCATAAAAGAATTGTTCTTTAGCTGGTAGCACGAATGTATTAATTGTTGAAGTTAGAGAGGTTTAGATTATAATACTATTAGTGTATTCGTGGTAAAAAAAAACTTAGACATGAAAGACGTTATTGTAAAACAAAGTTTTGAGGTTTCAACGGAAGTTCTTTGGAAAGCTATTACGGAACACCACCAAATGATTCAATGGTTTTTTGAAAACATTCCCGAATTTGAAGCTCGTGTAGGATTCAAAACACAATTTTTAATAGCAAATGAAGATAGAAATTTTACTCATTTGTGGGAAATAGTAGAGGTTATTCCAAATAAGAAAATAGTGTATGATTGGAGGTATGATGAATATGAGGGAGAAGGATTAGTATTTTTTGAATTAGTAGAAAATGAAAAAGAATCCTCCTTAATACTTACCAATAAATGGATAGGGGAGTTCCCTCAAGATATTCTAGAGTTTTCCAGGGAAAGCTGTTTAGGTGGTTGGGAGTATTTTATTAAGGGTAGATTAAAGAAATACTTAATTTAAATAATAGAGTAGCCTATTTAGGTCTTTGAGTATTTATTAGAACAGCTACTATTTATCATTATCTGTATATTTCTCCTCCTTTTAAAGGAGGAATGTTTTTAGTTTCTTTAAAAGAAACTAAAAACGAGGAGGTTGCTACTTAAAACATACATCTTGTTAAACCCTTCCGTCTTCAATTTTTTGAAAAAATTGAATCCACCTTCCCTTTTAAGGGAAGGAATTATTTGTAGAATATTTAATTTTGGCTACAAGACTTAAATAGGGGGGGCTATTAAACAATACGTTTTTTTATTTTCCTAAGTTAAAAAAAGCCAAAAAGAAAGATAATACTGATACAACAATTCCTATTGTAAATACGGTATACGTAGTTCGTAATAGTTTGTATTTTCTGTTTAGAACTAAGCCTAAAAAGTACAAGTCTTTTATCATGGAATCGTATAAATAATCCTTATCGTTCATTACTTCTTTCATACCCCATTTGAAATCTTCTAATTTCATTTGGTGGAAATTACCAAAAAACAATAAGTTTACTTTTTTCTGAGCAACATCCTCCTTAGTAAATTCTCCTTCGGTAACTTTTGGTCTAGTAGATTGTATGGCAAAAATAATCGATACAACACTAAAACTAATTAAGATAACGGTAGGGATAATTAAATGCGCATTTGAAGGGTTGTCCAATCGAGGGACTAAACTACTTAATGCTATTGAAATTAAAATAGCATTTACAGAGAGTAAAATATTGGCTTTGGTATC